>Ga0208259_1000043_pt1 | contig 47895 bp, 25 predicted proteins | sample CryBogCBH22May08_FD_184618 | JGI IMG/M metagenome (GOLD analysis project Ga0208259, IMG submission 184618) | Freshwater microbial communities from Crystal Bog, Wisconsin, USA - CBH22May08 (SPAdes) | ecosystem: Environmental > Aquatic > Freshwater > Lake | place: Crystal Bog, Wisconsin, USA... | reverse complement strand
TTTTTGTCCTCTGTACATTTCCAGGTATTTCTTTGATCAGATTGAATCCATAGTGTAATAGATCCTCTTTGCTTTAATCCTTCATTGTAGGATGACCAATTTGTTACTTTATATTTATCTTTACCCACTGGATATAGTTTGAGTTTATTATTTGAATAGATACTTATAATAAAACTCTTCTATATCCTTTTTAGTATGTAAATGCTAATTATTCATGCAACAAAGCCAACAGGAATAATAATTTACGCATTAAGTTTCTTAAATTACATTTATTAATTACTACAGAATGAAGATAATTAGACCCTCTTTTTACACAGTTTATTGTACAATATTTTTTATTTCTTTCCTCATATTTAGCAAATTAGCAACTGCACAGTGTGTTATACAAAATTCTTCATCGTATGGTTATGTTACCATGCCCAATAGAACAGAGTATGGCGAAAGTTTCCTTGTAAATTGTTCTGGCAGTATAAACCAAGTAAGTTTTGGTTTTTATAATTTTTATTCACCAACAATACCTGATACAGCTATTTTAACTATTTATGATGGTGCTGATTTTACCTCCCCAGTAATATATTCTCAACCTGTTAAAGTAGTTTCAGTTTCTGGTTGGGTAACCTTCAATTTAACTACTGCATTAAAAGTAACATCCGGTAAAACTTATAGTGCTGGGTTGTACTATTCTGGGAATTTTTATGCATCACTCGACAATAATAATCATTACTCCGATGGTTGTTTAATAATAAAGAATCATAATAATAATCAAACCTCTCCAAGTTATGCACAGGATATCCTTTTTAACGTAAATATTGTGCCAAATTGTGCTACATTTTCGGTAAGTACTTCTTTCAATGTGTCAAAATGTCCATCAAATTTTCCGTATACATGGAATAATAAAACCTATGCAGTTCCGGGAGTGTATAAAGATACTTTTAAAACCAGCTATGGATGCGACAGTTTTGTAACTATGCATTTAACTATGAAAGATTCAACCAAAATTATAATACAACCTTCTACCTATAAAATATGTTCTGGATCGGATGCTTTATATTCCTTGGGGGCAGTAGGCGATAGTCTAGTATATCAATGGCAGGCATCTTCCTATAATAATCCCACAATATTTTCAAACATTAAAGCAGTTAGTCCATGGGTATTAAGTTCAGCTACTACAGACACATTAAAACTTACTTCTCCGCAGCAAAATATTAATTCCATAAAAATCAGGTGTTATGTAACTGGGACCTGTAATGCAGATACTTCTATAGGAATTATTCCAAATGTGGTACTTCCTTCATCTTCGAATTATACAATTTTAAATTGTGGTAGCTATAATTTTAATGGCAAAATATTAAATAATACTGGAGTGTACATTGATACTTTAAAAGGAAGTAATAGTGTTGGTTGTGATAGTATAGTTTATTTAACCTTGGGTATAAATGTAGGAGTCTCCGGACAAATAATATCGCCATTAAAAAAACAAATACATGCAGTAAATGCTAGTCTGCTAAACTCAAATATTGTTTCCAACACATTCAATGGCAAATACTCTTTTCCTTGTATTAATGGTAATACTTCAGATACAATAGAACTAACTAAATTGAATGATTCTGTAATATCTAATGGAGTATCTACGCTTGATCTAGCATTAGTTCAATCTCATGTTCTTGGAAAGGGTTTATTAAACTCTCCATATAAAATTATTGCAGCTGATGTAAATGGGGATGGAAAAGTTACAGCATTAGATGTTGTTTATATCAAACGATTAATTTTAGGACTAGATTCTTCTTTTAAGCAAACTTCAACTGGTAAAAAACGGCTTTGGGTATTTATAGATAGTTCGTATAAGTTTCCTGATACTACAAATCCATTTCCTTTTCATGAATCAATAATTTTACCAAGTTTACTAACAACTAAAGCAAATCAAACATTTATTGGTGTTAAGTTGGGTGATGTAAATTGGGATTGGAATCCTGCACTTGCAAAACAGGATCCTAATTCGAATACACCAATTCAGAATAACATTAACGAAAATTCTGAAACATTTATAAATCAGAAATTAAAGGTGATCAAAAAATTATAATTATTTCTATACTCCACTCAGAACGTCATAACAAAAGTTGGAGTGCAACTCGGACCTGGCTGCACCTGTTCCTTATTCTAATACATCACAATACTGAGTTTAGTATATTTAGGCTTGCTTAAAAGATAAGCTTTCAGATCTTCTTATATTTGTCTTTTGGAACTTTTATTGAGCTTTAGTTATTAGCAGACGAGGATTCTTGCACTCCCATCACGATAACTGTCCTTTGTAGGCAATTTAACAGACACACCTTACTAATGACAAGTGAATGAAATTTGACAAACATTTTCCAACAGACCAACTAAAACCCTACATCAAATATTTTGTTGTGTCGGAGAATGAATTTGAAAATGAGTATAAAGTTTTCCCTTCATCAGGACTTGTAATCGGTTTTCAATACAAAGGACAAATTGCGACTATAAATGATTATAAAGAAAACAAATTGACTTCGGCAGGGATTACAGGAATAACTGACGGTTATAAAATCTTTAAAAACTCTGCTGACATTGGAACAATATTGGTTTACTTTACTGAAATTGGCTTTACTCATTTTGCTTCACATCCTGCCAATGAATTATTTAATTTAAGCCTTTCACTAGACGACATTTTCGACAAAAAAAGTATAGCCGAAGTAGAAGAAAAATTGGCAATCATTACCTCAGACAAAATTCGCATTAAAATTGTTGAGCAGTTTTTAGTATCACAACTTAAAGGCATTCAAACAGACAAATTAATTGTTGAAGCGGTTAAACTTATTTATCAAACTAATGGAACAATTCGTATAAAAGAACTGAACGAAAAACTTTTTATTAGCCAAAGTCCATTTGAAAAGAGATTTAGAAAAGTAGTTGGCACAACAGCCAAAAAATTTGCTTCAATTGTTCGTTTCAACACAGTACTTGACAATCTTCACGAAACAAAAACGCTGACTGAAATTTGTTACGACAATAATTTCTTTGACCAAGCTCATTTCATAAAAGACTTTAAACAGTTTACAGGCCACACACCCGAAAATTTTAAACGCTTCTTGTAGAAAAACGATTTTTTACAATTACAGGGATTTTTGCAGTTACACCTTTACATTGTAATCTTAATATAAATACAATGAAAAATACAATTCTAAAATCAACAATCATTTTGACAGTTACGAGCATTATGGTTGCGTGTAATTCAATAAATCGTTTAACAATTAAAAACAAAGAAAAATGTTTACAGTAGAACAAATTAAAGCTGCTCACAGCAAAGTAAAATCAGGTGCAGACTTCCCTGCATACATTCAGGACATCAAAAAATTGGGTGTTACCTTTTATGAAACTTTTGTAATTGATGGTCATACAGATTATTACGGTGAAAATGATTATAAAGCTTCGTCAGTTTCTAAGTATGACGAATTGACGATTGCTCAAGTTTCAAACATTGAACAGTTTAAAACAGACATCAAGGCTCATCAACATGGCAAAACAGACTATGCAACTTTCTGTAAAGACTGTGCAAAATCAGGTATTGAAAAATGGGCGGTTTGTATGAACAAAATGACCTGCATTTATTATGACAAAGCTGGCAACGAAATTTTGGCAGAACAGATACCGCAATAAAAACAGCCTACAACAGGAGTATTTGCAATAGCAGGGGAGACTAGAAAACATCAACTTTTGTTTTTTCTTTTGTCTACTGTTTTGTGTAGCCCGAACAATTTTGAACAACAGTTCTTATATTTGGCTTTTGGAACAGTAGTGAGCTTTGGTTATTAACGGACGAGGATTCTTGCCCTATCATGGCGATACCTGACCGTTGTCAGCAAGTGGTCGTAGATAGTATGCCAAACAAAATAGAATTAAGACTCAGTTGGTCATATTCTTAGCATGCCAAACATTCGGTTCTGCTTATTAAATAATAGGAGTATAATTAATCGCTGGATGTGCTTCTATTTAAGATTATAGGAAATAAGTTTATTGATACCTTGAGGAAGAAAACATTCCTGCAATAAACTATAATTAGATCTAGGTTCGGTGGCTGTATAGTTTTGTTGAACAATTCCAATATTAGAAACATATCTAATGCTGTCATTAATTTTTAAAGAAGGCTGATATGGGTTGCCACCACCGTAATAATTAACTAACCATGCATTAATAAATTGGTTGTTTCCTGTTGTAATAGTGTCGTTTGGTTTATAATAATCGTATTTAGTTGGAATTAAAGCATCAGCATATACGTGAGTTGAATAAGTACATCCTGTTCCCACTCCAAAAGTGAGGTATAAACTTAGGGCATTCTGACAATAAAAATGAGCAGGAGTAAAGTTTTTAAGTGTTACAAATCGAGCAATATTGAAAGAGTCAATAAATACATAATAGGTATCTACAACTGCAACATTAGCGTTGTGTGTTACTTTCCAAACGCCAACTGGTTGATTACCAACAATAGTATCTTTTCCAACGATATCTATTTTTATGGTATCATAGATATTACTTCCATAATTATGATGTTGATATTCCCAATGGCAGCCTAGTTTGTTGGGGAAAAAGTCGACGGAAGGATTATTGTTATTGTTAGTTGTTGTGTTACTCCCCTTAGTGCAAGCCACTAGTAAAAGAATAAAGAGAGTATAGATGAAAATCTTGAGCATAATTTAATAAATTTTATGAATACAAATTTAATTGGTATATAAATTAATTGTAGAAGTTGTTTTAAAATATGTAATGAATATAAAAAAGAACTCCATGTTGATAGTAGCCTTAGCAGGTTGTAATTTGATCCCCTTGGTCTGGTATTGGTAGCTTGTACTTTGGCATTGTATATTAATTTCCAAAATAATATATATCAAGCTAATGCCAAATATTCCTGAAAGCAACGTCTATCTATGTTTTTCATTCATTAAATGTATTTAACTAAAATCCAATAAGATCATATTTATTGAAAATATAGGATAAAAAAATTTATATTAATTGTATTAGTATTTTAAGGAAAATAAAAAAATCATTAAATTATTAAACATAACGAACAATGAATGAAATGTTTAAGTCATAAGCATATTTTTACTTCAATATAATTTTAAAAAACATTACAATGACATTATTTACACTTCCTAGTGCAAGTCCTAAACAAACGCTAGTTCAAGATTTCGGACTAGGTAAAATCAGTATTACCTATTCAAGACCTTCCTTAAGAGGAAGAACAGTATTTGGCGAAAATTCTTTATTAGCTCCTTTAAACTTAATGTGGCGTACTGGTGCCGATGCATGCACCCTTATTACTTTTTCGGACTATGTAAGCATTCATAATATTGCTATAGAACCAGGTACTTATTCGTTGTTTAGCATTCCAGGGGCAACTAATTGGGAGTTGATTTTGAACAAAGGAAATAAAAGCATTGGAGCATACAATAAAGAAGAAGATTTAATTCGTTTTTCTGTACCAGTTACCCATAGCGAAACACCTACTGAGACTTTTACTATCAACTTACAACATATAAGTTATGAGAGTTGCAGCATTCAGTTAGCATGGGCACATGTAGTTATAAGTTTTACAATAAATACTGATATTGTAGAAAGACTAAAAAGCAGTTATGAAGCCCAGTTAGCATCGGAAAATAAACCCCATTTTCCTGCTGCTAATTTCTATCATTTATTGGGCAACGATAATGCTAGGGCTTTAGATAATGTAGAAAAAGCTTTGGCTACTAACCCTGAAGCATACTATATGCATTATTTGAAAAGTTTAATTGAAGCTTCTATTGGAAATAAAGAAGCTGCAGTGGAAAGTGCACATAAAACTTTGGTAACTGCCATAGCAGCAAATAGTAACGACTACAAGCGACTTGCTGAAAATATGCTTTTAAAGTTGTCTTAAACTTAAACATTTAGTAAGCATTTATATACAATTAATTGCTATTTTCATTTCTATAAAATATAATTTATACGGTAGTTATTAATTAACTGCCGTTTTTTTCTATTAGTTGAACCAAGATTAATGCCCTTTGAAAACTAAATGTTATTTTGTTGAATTGCGCATATATAGTCAATCATTTTTTGACTAATAAATGGATTCTTCAAATTGAAATTAGTAGTATTATCACACGCTTACATTTAGCTTGTTTTGTAAGCAATAACAATTTGCTACAAATGTAATAAACTCGTTTATAATTACTTAAAACGTATGAGTACATAAGTCCATGAATAATGAATGTATTTTAAGGGACTTATTTTTGTGGCAACTAGGGTAATCAATTTATTTTATTTTCCTATTATTCTTCTAGTTTATATTCTTTATTTATTTGGAGTAGCAAATTTTTCCCATGATATTTTAGTGTTTGCATATTTTCAATTTCAGATATTTTTACTCTTTTTAGTACATGCAAAAGGGTATGTAATTGATTTAGGTTTTCTTCTTTAAAAGGAAGCAATGGATAGTCTTTATCTGGTCTTACTATTGCATTATTTTTAATCATTATATCAAATACGTTAGCATCAAATATGGCGGACATCTGAGGTCTTATCTGATTTAAAATATCCTGTTCATATTTTTCCAAATCTTTTACGGTACTATAAGAGTACCCATAATTTTCAATACTATCTATTAATTGTTTTTTTTGTATAAGCCTTAAACCACCAGCGTTTTCAAGTTGTTTTCTGGTTCCATCGGCTTGATAAAAGAAATTTTGTCTTCCAAGTTTTCTTACATAATAATATATATCAATAGTTTCCTTTTTATATAAACCCGTTTTAAAAATATAGAACATGGAATCATAATAAACTAAATCTTGACTCTTTATCGATATTATATTATTTATGTTTGTTGTATCCGCTTTCAAATCATGTGCAAGTGATATCATGTATTCATTTTCTCTGGATCTTTCCCCAATGCCTTCTCTAATATTTTCGGCAACAAAGCCTAGCATTACAGCTACAAAAATCATTAAACCTTCCGTAAGATATTCTTTAATACCTTTCTTTTCAACTGCTGGATGGTGATGTACTTCCATATTATTCTGTATAGATATAATTGCAAAATATCAAAGCAAATATATACAGCTAATTTTGTATAATCAACTACTTAGTTTTTGCCCCAATAAGAACATTATTTCAATATAATTGAAACAGTTTTGAAGTATAATTACTTGTTAAGTTATAGATCCTTGATTTTCTGGATTTTATTTAAAACATTCACAAAAAGAAGCTTAAAGAAAAAGACACTTTTCATAAAAGCTAATCAATATTGTAGCTGTTGTTCAAACGTACAGAATTTATACTCCTTCCATCCTTGTTAAAAGTAGTATTATAATACTCAATATTCCTTTTATCAATTTCTATAATAATATTTTTCCCTGAACATAGTTCCCCTGTATTTTTGAAAACATAAATAAAACCATAATAATGATTTTAGAAATCAATAACTTAAATAAACAGTATGGCAATGGAGTGTTTGCGTTGCAAAACGTATCGCTTACTATCAAAAAAGGAATGTTTGGCTTACTAGGACCTAATGGTGCAGGTAAGTCATCGTTAATGAGAACACTGGCTACCCTACAGGATGCCGACAGTGGATCGATTAAACTTGGTGATATTGATGTATTGAATAATAAAGATGCAGTAAGAAAAGTTTTAGGTTATTTACCCCAGGAATTTGGGGTATATCCTCGCACTTCTGCTAATGACCTGCTGGATCATCTTGCCCTTTTAAAAGGTTTTGGTAATAGTAAAGAAAGAAAAGAAATTGTTCTTTATTTATTGAATAAAGTTAATCTGCTGGAGCATCGTAAGAAAGCAGTGAGTAGTTATAGTGGCGGTATGCGTCAGCGTTTTGGGATAGCTCAATGTTTGATAGGAAACCCTCAACTGGTAATTGTAGATGAACCTACAGCAGGTTTAGACCCGGGAGAACGCAACCGGTTTTATAATATTCTGAGCGAAATAGGTGAAAATATTATTGTAATTCTATCTACCCATATTGTACAGGACGTAAGAGAACTATGTACTCAAATGGCTATAATGGATAAAGGTAAAGTATTGTTTAGTGGTAATACCGATGATGCGCTATACCAGATAAAAGGTAAAGTATGGGAGCGGAAAGTAAACAAGTCAGAATTACCACAATTCCAAGACAACTATAAGATTATCTCCAGCAAACTGGTTGGAGGTCTGCCACTAATACATGCTTTTTCTGATGCTGATTTAGGAAATGGTTTTGTAAACGCAGAAGAAACATTGGAAGATGTGTTTTTTGCAAAACTAAATGAATTGGTTTAATCACTTTCAACAACTACTATTATGTGGAAATTCATCCGTCACGAATGGAAATACTGGTTCAAATCCCCAATGACCTGGATATTTTTATTGATCAATACTTTGCTGGTTATGGGGGCTGTATCCTCCGATAATATTACCATAGGTGGTGGTGTAGGTAGTGTACATAAAAATGCACCATACGTAATTCAAACTTATTATGGGGTAATGTCGCTGATATGTTTGTTGATGACTACTGCTTTTATGAATGCAACTGCCAACCGGGATTTTACAAATGGTATGTATCAGTTTATTTTTTCATCACCTATTAGAAAGCGTGATTATTATTTTGGTAAATTCATAGGTGCTGCCAGTATTGCAGTAATTCCTCTATTGGGGGTTTCACTAGGTGCATTAATTGGTCCATTAATGCCTTGGGCTCAACCCGAAAGATTTGGTGCTGTAATATGGAGTGGTCATTTACAAGGACTCATCTGTTTTGGTATTCCCAATACTATTATTGCAGCAGTATTGCTGTATATCCTGGCGGTTATTTTCCGTAGCAATATTGTTTCCTTCATTGGAGCAATGTTACTGTTGATTTTTTATATTGTCTCCTCCGGGTTTACACGAGATATTAATAAAGAATGGCTGGCCAACCTGCTCGACCCGTTTGGGTTTCGTCCTGAAAGTATTTTATCAAAATACATGACTATCCAAGAGAAAAATCTGCATGCTGTTCCGCTATCGGGTCCCTTTCTTACAAACCGTTTGATATGGATGGGTATTAGTTTGCTTATATTGATTACGGTATATTTCAGATTTTCTTTCAGTGCAAAAAAAGAAAGAATTAAAAAGGAAAAGAAACAAAAATTTGCTGCTGTAACAATACCTGACAGTATCCAACAATATACTACCACTAATGCAGGGGAATTTACTTTTTCTGGTCTATTGTATTTTATAGGAGTTGAATTAAAAGCCATTATCAAGAATCCTACTTTCATCATCATTGTGGCGTTGGGATTGATTAATCTGGTTACATCACTTACTAGTTTTACTGGCAGATATGGTACCGCTCAGTATCCAGTTACCTACAATGTAATAGATGCTATAAGAGGGGCTTTTTATGTTTACATGATTGCCATTATAACTTTTTATACTGGGGTATTGGTATGGAAAGAAAGAGATGCAAGGATCAATGAAATTCAGGATGCTACACCTATTAAAACGTCTATTTTGTTTTTGTCTAAGTTAATAGCCATGATAGGAGCTATAGCTGTAATCATTTTCTGTACTATTATTTTGGGTGTAATTGCTCAAACAGTCTTTGGGTATCATCGCTATCAGCTGGATGTTTATTTCAAATCTTTATTATTGATGGATTTGCTTAGCTTTTCTTATCTGATTGTTAGTGCATTGTTTTTCCATTACCTTATCAATAACCGTTATATAGCCTATTTTGCATTTGTAATGTTTGTTATCCTCAATCAGTTTATCTGGGATGCACTGAAGATTAATACTAATATGGTAAAATTTGGATCAACACCATCGGTTACCTATTCCGATATGAATGGTTTTGGTCCTTTTATTCCATCACTTGTCTGGTTCAATATTTACTGGTGTATTGCTGCCGTAATTATCTGCTTCTTAATATTCTCATTTTACATCAGAGGAAAGGAAACTGGGTTTAAACATCGTATTGCAAATGCAGGTTATCTGATGGGTCGCAATAAAACCAGTATTGGTGTCATTGCTTTTTTATTTGTACTATGTTGCAGTTTTGTTTTTTACAATACCAAGATATTAAATAGATATGATACCACACAGGAAGCAGAAAACAAACAGGTTGATTATGAAAAGACCTATAAAAAATATGAACACATCATTCAACCACGGTTTTATAAATACAATTATATAATAGATATGATGCCTAATGAACGTAGCATGAAAGCAACGGTAGAAGCTTATGCCCGAAACATATCGCAACAACCAATTGCTGAATTGCATTTTACCTTGCCTCAGATTCCGGATAGTGTGAACATTATTATCAATGGTAGTGCTGTAAAACTGAATGATACCCGTTTGAGTTACCGGATATATACACTTACAAAACCATTACAACCAAACGATTCTATCCTTATTAAATTCGAGGTATCTAAAATTTCTAAAGGTTTTGAAAACGAAGTGAGTTTTACACAGCTTAATCAAAATGGCACTTTTTTCAATAACACTGATATCATACCTTCTTTTGGCTATAATAATGGGTATGAGATAGAGGATAAAAATAAAAGGGTGAAACTGAAATTGCCAAAGCGTATCAGAATGCCTAAGCTGAATGAAAATGATCTGGCTTCCCGTTCGAATAATTACATAAGCAGCGATGCCGATTGGGTACAGGTAAATACTATCATCAGTACTGCATCCGATCAGATAGCGATTGCACCGGGGAGTTTATTAAAATCCTGGGAAGCAGATGGTAAAAAATATTTTCAATATCAACTGGATCAGCAGTCATTAGATTTTTATTCTTTTATATCGGCCCGATATGAAGTACAAAGAAAGAAGTGGAATGGTATAGATATGGAAGTGTATTATACTAAAGAGCATGCTTATAACGTACCCAATATGATGAAAAGTATGGAAGGTTCTCTACAGTATTATACCAATAATTATGGAAAATATTACCACAAGCAATGTCGAATTATTGAGTTTCCCCGTTATGCATCTTTTGCGCAGGCATTTCCGGGTACAATGCCATACAGTGAAGGAATTGGTTTTATAGTGGATTTAAGGAATGTAACCAAAAATGATATAGATCAGGTTTACTATGTAGTAGCACACGAAATGGCCCATCAGTATTGGGCACATCAGTTATGCGGTGCTAATATGCAGGGAAGCGAAATGATGAGTGAAGGTTTTGCGCAGTATTCTGCGCTGATGGTTATGGAAAAAGAATATGGTAAAGACAAAATGAAAAAGTTTCTGAAATACGAAATGGATGGTTATCTGCATGGCAGAAGTTCTGAATTTGAAGCCGAAAGACCTTTAATGTTATCCGAGCATCAGCAATATATTCATTATCAGAAAGCCAGCGTGGTGATGTACTATCTGAAAGAAATGATTGGAGAAAATAAAGTAAACGAAGCATTGCGTAATCTATTGGATTCCTTTGCTTACAAACAACCCCCTTATCCTACTTCTATCGCTGCTGTAAGGGCTTTTAGAAAAGTAACCCCCGATAGTCTACAATATATTATTACTGATTTGTTTCAGCATATTACCATTTTTTCTAACAGGGTTACCGCAGCCAAGTATCAGAAAAAGGGTAATGAATACCAGGTAAGTTTTACCACAAGTTCCGAAAAATATATCAGCGATTCTTTAGGAAAGGAAAATGAGGTTACATTATCAGATTATATAGACATAGGCATTTTTGCTAAATCAACTAATAAGAATAATACTGGTTCTCCTTTAATGATAAAAAGGGTTAAAATTACTTGTAAAGAAAATACGTTTTCATTTACCCTAAAAGAAAAGCCTTATCAGGTAGGTATTGATCCATACAATTATCTGATAGACAAAATACCAGATGACAACCTAAAATCTATTACTGAGGAGTAAACAATTTCGGTCAAAATACTTAACAGATGATTCTCCATTAAAAAACTGCTGAACTATAAAGTGATGTATTTGTTGAAAGTAATGCATGAGAAAATCAATAACATTTTAGGCAACTTATTGGTTGTAATTGCCACTATTTCTTCAACCTTGTTTAGTACAAATCAAAATCAAGAGCGTTTACTATCTTGGGCGTTTCTTGTCTGTTCAGCATACTTATTATATATATGTATAATACTTCTAATTTTATAAGCCGCAAATATAACGGGTATCTTCCAGCGATATGAAGAAGATGGAAAAGTGGTTAGTACAGATACTAACTGCTGATATATTTTTTGAAATTCCTACCTGAGAAGAAGTGGCCACTAAAGAAGAGAATAATTTACTGAGTTTACTGCAAAATACAAGCCCCTGTAAATAGTCTTACAGGGGCGTATTCTTTTATAAATTTATAGTATTTACTCTGCGCTAAACTGCTTCGAGTTCGACAATCATATCATTTTCGTGGCTACGTTGAATGTAGATTTCTACTAATTCTTTTTTGAAGCCTGGTGCTGTAATAGTTGCGGTTTGCTGACCACATATAATACGAGGAAACTCGATTAAACCGGCTTCGTTTGCTAATGCCTTTTTGTCTGTTTTCCCGATTACAATTTCTGCAGCAGCTGTAGGAACTGGATGCCCTCCTATTTTAGAAATTACTTTAATATTTAAAATCGTATGACGATGAATGACTGGTGGAAGCTTTGTAATCTTCACTAATTCATCGTAAAACTCTGGATTAGCGTCTTTAAAAGCTTTACCCATTAATAAGGCACTATCGATAATATTATCGACCACTTTGAAGGCATCGTGAAATGCTTTAGTATCGACAGGGCTAACTGCATGAAGCGATGTAGTATTGCCTTTTGCGTTTACAAAACTGGTGATCAATGATTGTACTGCAGTAAGTTGGGCAGCGGTAACATAATCTGGGGTAAGAAGTGTAAGATTTGCGAGCAGTAAATCGTGCATTGCCTGTGCTCTTACACCTGCTTTTGCATCGGCAATAGCAATATAATCTGTAGGGCTAATAAATAACTGCGCTACTAACTCAGTTTTTCCAAGTTCGGAAAGTTTAACGTAGGCAAAACCACATAACATAGCCATTTGCTGTGCGAGGGTGGTTTTATCATCGTCTTTAGTTGTGGTAAAACCCGTTAAATTTACCCCTGCTGCCAATGCTTTTGCATTTAGATCGTCGTGGGCAGTAAGGAACTTTGCGTGAACTGCAGAGAATCCTTTATTGGAACCATAGATTGCTATTGATGTATCTTTCAGGGTAAGACTTCTGAACCCTATATACATTGTTGATTTTGAATTATCGATTGCGTCCATTGTAATTTAATTTATGAAATGAAGTGTAAGCGTTTAATGTTTAATACGCTTAACTGAATACATTTTTGTATTATTAATATTTTATCGTTTAACTGAAAACATCGCTCTTTTGAGGATGATTATAACCTACATTATATTTTAGAAAATGGCGTTTATATGGGAATGAATATGTATTTGTGTTCTATTGAGTAGCTCATTTGTAATGTTGGAACTGGTCTTTGGTGAATTTGACCTATTCTTTATCAAATTTTGCCTATCCTTTGTAGAACTGGAACTGGTCTTTTGCGAATTTGACTGATTGTTTTTCAAATTCTGCCTATCCTTTGTTGAATTGGAACTGGTCTTTTGTGAATTTGCCCGATCCTTTATTAAATTTTGCCTATCCTTTGTTGAATTTGAACTGGTCTTTTGCGAATTTGCCCGATCCTTTATCAAATTCTGCTTATCCTTTGTTGAATTATCAATATTGTTTGAAATACTGTATGAATAGTCAGTAAAATACTTGCTACAAACAGTAAATACAATACGCGATATGTGCTTTTGATGAAGCATGATAAACAAATAAATATTTTAAAAAAGAAAAAGATGCATGAGAACAGATTAGTTGCATCCTGAAGATTAGAAAGCAAAGGTGTAGGCTATTATTTTACTAATTTATGATACTTATCATGATTTGAAACATTAACAAAACTAATTAGCTGATGAATACAGGGGGAGACTGGAGTTAGGAATTGGGAGAATACAAAAACAATTAACTGATGTGCTAATATGCTAATGAATACAAATAATAAACTCTACTATTAAATAGTTACTGCCTACCGAGTGATAGTTAGCTTTTGGCAAGGTCTACTGATTAGGGTAATTGCAGCAAAATAACCTGTGCAATATTTTCCTGTAATTATTTTTAATTTCAAAAACGGCGCGAGACTGCATATAAATATAATTCTCTTAACTCAATAAATTATAATTTTCACCATCTTATAATAGCAGTTTACCATTTTATTTTTTTATTTTTTCTTATATCAACTACATTAGTAAACCGTAAATAGTTAGAGTTTATATACGATTAAAATATTAAAATAAAAGTCTAAATAGAAAAATAAATTACAATAAAAAAGACTATTTAGTTCTTTTTGTGCTAATTATTTTGATATAATGGCTGAACATACTTTAGTTTAAGTACTAATAAAATATAGTTATGATTTATTGTAACACAAAACAAGCTAAAATTAAGCTTATAATTTTATGATAAAGTTAGACAATATTTGATTCAATTACTAGAAGCTTCTTAATGAGAACTACCTTGTTTGCAACTTCTTTAAATTTAACCTTAAGACAATTGTAATGACTTGTTATTGAACATTTAATTTAATAGTTTTTTTAATATTTCTAATAGTTCATAAATTGACTGATAAAATATAGACAACAAAACCTAAAACATCAATGGCCAAGAAACTAAATGCAATTATTTTAGATGATGAAGAAGATGCTGTGAGATTGTTGCAATTGCAGCTGGAAAAGCATTGCCCGGAAATTGAATATATTTCAACATTTACCAGCCCAGTAGATGCATTGGAATTTATTGCGATTAATGCACCCGATGTATTGTTTTTAGACATCGATATGCCTGTTTTAAACGGCTTTGAAGTACTTGAAAAATTAATTCCATTCAAGTTTGCTGTGATATTTGTTACTGCATTCAATCATTATGCCATAAAGGCTTTTAAGTTTAATGCTATTGATTATTTATTAAAACCATGCGATACAGGTGATTTGAAGGATGCTGTAAAAAGAATTTCGGAATCAGGTAAGCTTAATTATGCAACAATTGATACTTTAAAGAAACAAATAAAGGGTGATTTAATTAGCAAAATTGCTATACCAACACAAAATGGGATATCCTTTATTGAGTTGGATGAAATTATATATGTAGAGTCTAATAATAACTATTGTAAACTTTTTTTAACCAATAACAGAACATTGATGTTGGCTAAGACTTTGAAAGAAGTTTTTGAAGTACTAGAGTTGAGCCATTTTTTTAGGGTACATAGACAATATATAATAAATTTAAAACTTGTAAAACATTTAAGCAAGACGGATTTATTATTGACCATGTCTAACAATACTGAATTACCGATATCCAGAACACAGAAGGAAAAACTGTTAGCGCAGTATAATGCGTTCTAATTTCTGTGTGGAATAGAGGCTTTTTGAATTAATCATTTTATATTCCCTATGGAGTTATTCGTGCTGCGACTTTTTAAGATTTTTCGCTTTAGCATACGACTAAATCTGCAAAATCTGCCTTGTTTGGCTACAGATGATTGTAATAATTAATTCTAAATAATTAACAAACATCTTATTATTTTAGGGTTGATTTTGAGAAAGTTTTAAATTGGAATTTCGATTGTAACTAAAGTGCCTGTTGAAATATTGTTTTCTACTAAATCCTGAATATAAACTGCTGCTTTAGACTGATATTTTTCATTTATTAAGTCTATTCTTTTTCCAGTTATTTTGGTGCCATGTGAAATATGCTTGAATGAATTTTGTAGATTCAGTTCTGCAGATTTTTGTCGTCCTATTCCATTATCGAGAATTTTAATGTTTAAATAGGTTTCTTCTTTTGAGAGATTAAAATCTATTCTAATATCACCTCCTTCCTGTTTTGGCATTATACCATGCCATATTGCATTTTCGATATATGGCTGTATTATTAATGGGGGTAATTTTATTAGGTCTTCTTCTATGTTGTTATCTATATTGATGGTATAGTTGAGTTTGTTTTTAAGTCTCATTTTTTCCATTTCAAGGTACAGGGAGATTAGTTGTATTTCTTTGTTAACTGAAATCATTTCGATGTTGTTACTATCCAACATTAGTCTGATTAATTTAGAGAACTTACCAAGGTATAATGATGCTTTTTCTGTATTGTTTTCCTCAGTATACAGTTTAATTGAGTTTAGGCAATTGAAAATGAAGTGAGGATTCATCTGGGATTTTAGCGCAGCAAGTGCTAACTCATTAAGTTTACTTTTGTATTCTGCTTCTTTTAATTCGTTTTCACTTTTTTTAATTGCTATTTCATTTAAGAGCTTGGCTGAATTTATCTTATAACGATATACCAAGATAATTACCAACATAGTAATTATAATGAGGGCTATGATGCCGTATAGCCATTGTTGTTTTACTTTTATTTTAGCAAGTTTGTTTTGTTGGTCTAAATTTTTTATTTCCTGGTTTTTGAGTTCTGTTATATATTGAACAGAGTCTGCTTTTTTCTGATATTCATAGTTGAGTAATTTCCTATTATATAATTTATCTTTTTCAATATTGTTCAGGCTGTCTTTGTCGGATAAATATTCCTGCAAAATATTGTATGCCATTTTGTAGTTACCTTGAATAAGATACGCATCGGACAAATCTTTCTTCATCTTAGAAAGGTTTATTTTGTCATCTATTGGAATAGCAATAGTTAAAGCTTTTTTTAAATAAATAATAGCTTGGTCGATTGTTTGTTTAAAGTTTATAGAATCTTTATTTCTGGTATTTTGTTTTAAATATTTTGCATGATGAATACAGGATTCTCCCATACAAGAAAGTGTATTTGCATAAGAAACTATTTCATTACTTTTTTTGAATAATAGTAGTGATAGGTTATAATGATTTAGTGCATTTTTAAATTGGTTTTGTTCATCTAAAATACGTGCAATTGCATCCTGACAATAAGCAGCTTCTTGTGATTTATTTAATTGTATGAACTGATTATATGAATCTTGAAGATAAGAAAGTGCTTTGGAGTATTTTTTTTCTGAGCTGAATTCTTCTCCAATATATCTTCGTACTACAGCCACTTCGGTAAGGTTGTGAATTTTATAATTAAGAATCAAGGCTTTATTTAAGTATAACAAACAACTTGGATGGTTATTTAAGGCGAAATACGTCATTGCGATATCACATAAAATACCACGCCCCCCACTTAGAAGTAATGTATCTGTTTTGATTTCTTCTGCTATTTTCAAGGCTTTAAGATAATACGATAAAGCCATTTCCAAATTTGTTTGAGCAAAAGAGGTAGAGCCTATATCCATGTATAAACTTATTACATTGTTATAGTCTTTTAATTCTTCAAATATTTTTAATGCTTTTTGTCTATAATCCAGGCTAACAACATAATTACTGATAGCCCAGTAATTCTGTCCAAGAGCATCATACATGAGTGCTAACCCTTTTTGCCAATGAAGTTTTTTTGTGAGGACTATACCAGATTCTGCATAGCTAATTCCCTTGTTGTGGTCTATATTACGGTATGCACCTGAAATGCTAGCAAGTGCTTTAACTTTATTTGTATCCTCTTTGCAGGTGTTTATTATGGGTAATAATGAATCGATGATTTTTTTATGTTCTAGTTGTGCATATAAGGGGTGGACAAACAAGAACAAGATGAATACTATATAAATTCTTTTATTATTTTTACTCATAAATGAGGCTTCATTATTGAAAATTATTTTTTAATTCTGATATTTAGCGATCTTATATTTAATTAAGATTTACCTGAATTATCATCTACCATTATAGGGCCATATCATTAACACTATTCAGTAAATAATGATGCGCTAAATTCTATATTTTCTTATTTAATGGTATGCAAAATATGGAATTAGTTCTTTACTTCTAAAAACAGTGTAAATATTAAAAATTTGGTTGTTACTTTTTTGTGACAAGACAATGGGCTTCACCCATTGCTAATATAGCTCACCCTTTCAGGGCTTTTTGAATGAAAATGGCTTAACTTAATGATATTGCTTTGTGGGTTCAATTCCATTCAGCGCTGCATGGAGAAAACCAAGCAGATGTATTTCATACTTCGTTAGTTCTGACCCGAGGTAGAGGCTTGCTTTCTTTTAGATTTTAATAATCTGGCTTATCTTTTTTATGAAGAATTATCTGGAACTTTTTGTTATCATCTCTCTAATTTAGAAATTAAAACCATACTCTTTTTTTTATCTGAATATTACTGTTAACTAAATAGAATGGTTATTTAACAGTACCTAAAAGCAATTCACCATTTTGCTATTTAGGTATAGTGAATGAACTCTTATTTTGAGAAATAATAGTTGGAAGTTAAATAGTTTGAATACAGTTAAGGTTGAAAAGGGTCTCGCACCTGCCTCTCCCCGAGGGAGAGGGGGGATACCAATTTGATAATTGGATGATTTGGTAATTTGATAATGAAATACAGTTCTGGGGTTTAATATGTTTCAGAGGTTTAATAAGTTTAAGGGGTTCAAGGTTGAATACAGATTTGATACCAATTTGAAAATTTGATGATTTGAAAATGAATACAAATACAGTTTATACCAATTTGATAACTGGATGATTTGGTAATTTGATAATGAATATCAAAAGAAGGTTTAAAATATTGGATTAGCATGTAGTGCTTTTTTTAAAAAAAGCCGGTGAGCTTGTTAGTCTTAAATTTATTAATGCGGTGATTTAATTGCAGACTATGTGAAATTGAGGAATCGCCGAGTCAATTTTCTCGAAAAATAAAGAATGTTTTATTAACTTTTAAATATAAAAAATGAAAAAAGAATATTTTCTTATGGTAGGCATTGCAATACTATTTATGTGTTGCAAATCAGAACATTCAGTGCATAAAGCCAGTGGGATAAATGGTACCTGGCTTTACAGCAGTTTCGAAGTAGATACAATGAGTGCCAAAAACAAAGATTTATCGGCAGGTAGTCTTGCAGCAGCGGTAATTATGAATGACAGTAACTGGCGAGTTAGTAAATTGGTTATAAAGGATAGCATGTTTGTAAGCTTTAAAAAAGATGGTACGGCTGATACTGCCATTTATAAAAAAGTTGGTCAGAATATATACAGCTCAGCTACTGTAAAGTCTGATAGCATTATAGTAATTCCTACTACTGATACCACGCTTACTTTTATGGGATATGGGGTTGTTATGAAATTTAAAAGATATAATCAGGATTAACGTTAATACAGGGAATGTTCAGGTGAGAAATTATTATTGAAAACTTTTCTGAATGATAAAAAAAGAAAAATGAAATGAGATGTAATAAGTTGAACATTTTAAGTTAATGGCAAATACACAATCTTCAATTATTGGTTAGTTATTGTATCGTCTAAAATATGCAATCAAAAAGTAAGACAAATAAATATGGAAATATCAAAGATTGTCTTTTATATATTGCTGATTATAGGTATATTCTGTTTTATCAAAATTGTTTATTGTAGGATTATAAAGTCAACCAGCGTTTATTTTAAAATAATCGGCATTTCTTTATTTACAGTATTAATCATCGTCTTTTTGATGTGGTACCTGTATTTATTTTATGATGACAGGAATCGACAGAATATAGATTTACCCCAACATGGCTATCGCCCTGAGGACTGGCAAGAAAGGTTGAAGATTTTGAGTAAGGAAGAGGACTCTTTACAAAATGATTTAGGAACTGTTGATAGTGTTTTAGTTGTTCTGAAAAGAAATGAAGTTAAAAATTATTTTAAGATTAAAAAACTTGAAAATAAATATTTGTCAGACAGTATGACGCTCATAAATGTAACAGGTGCGGAATATGACTTAAAAAATCCAGGACATTAGTTTAATGAAGTTTATGGGGGTTCAAAAAGTTTGAGAGTTTCAAAGTCGGATACAAAATTTTTTGCTTTTGAGGTATTTGCGAATATGAGATTTACCTCAGTCGTTACACTACTAAAATGCCTGATATGAAATTTGTTTATTAACTAAATAAACTGGTAATTGACCCTTTTATTTATGCAACTCACCAAATTTATTGCAGGATAAAAAGAAGACTTTATTTATTAGCATTACACTAATCAGTGCTGAAGAGTTAAGTAAATGCGTTTGCGTAATTAAGTTCAATTAATTATTAAAAATATAAATATGAAATTAAAAGTATTGCCCTTTTATTTATTGTTATTATTTATTGTGGTTACAATTGATTGCAGTGCACAAACGAGCACGGATATCAGCAGTATGGGATTTAATTATTCTGCTTTGGTGCGAGATTCGGCTGGTAGGGTAACCCCTAATAAGTTGGTTAAAATGCGTTTTTCTGTATTGTACGGACAAACTGGTGGTTCTCCAGTATATCAGGAAATACAAAGCCCTACTACTGATGCCTATGGTTTTGCTAATGTTACTATTGGACTAGGAACTTATGTTGCAGGTGCCGCGAACAGTTTTGCTACAATAGATTTCACTAAAAATGCTTACTGGTTGATGATAGAAGTGTATAATAATTTTACACAAAGCTATGATCCTTTGGCAAAACAAGCTATGCAAGCAGTACCTTATGCTAAAGTGGCCTATACAAGTATTTATGGTGGTACACCAGCAGGATCAGTAATTGCTTTCGCAGGAGATACTGCACATGTTCCTGTAGGATGGGAACTCTGTGATGGAAGAGCACATAACGTAAATGACCCTAAGTATGTGAATCTCTTTAATGCTATTGGATATCATTGGGGTACTTCCAATGGGGGAGCACAATTTTTATTGCCGTTTACTTTGGGACTCTTTTTAAGAGGTGCCACTAATGGTAATATCAACAAAGATGACCCTGATGCTTCTACAAGAACACCTGTTACGACAGGTGCTTCTGCTGGAGATATGGTTGGGAGCTATCAAGGATATGCAACAAGCACTAATAATTTAGGTTGTTATTTCTCAGGTAATTATATAGCCGCATCAGGAGGAGGAGGATTTAATGGATGGGGTTTTGCCGGTAATTCGAGTTCTGCGCATCAAAATTTTTGGATGACTTTTACCGGTGGTGCTGCAGAAACCCGACCTGTGAATGTTTACGTTAATTATATCATTAAATTATAAAAGCAATAAATTAAAAAAACTCAACATGCAAAAGATGATTAGAAACATTTTAATGGTGTTTTCTTTAACACTGATTTTTATGGTTAGTGAAGCACAAACAAGTGCTGATATTAGTAGTATGGGGTTTAATTATTCTGCTTTGGTAAGGGATACTGCAGGTAGGGTAACCCCTAATAAGCTGGTGAAAATGCGGTTTAGTATTCTGAATAGTCAGGGAGGAGGAGCACCTGCTTATCAGGAAACACAGACTCCTACTACTGATGCGTATGGTTTTGCCAATGTTACTATTGGGCAGGGAAGCTGGGTAGCAGGAACGATAACCGACTTTACATTGATAGACTTTACCTCTCGCTCTTACTGGTTGATGATAGAAGTGTATAATAATTTTACACAGAGCTATGATCCATTGGCAAAACAAGCTATGCAAGCAGTACCTTATGCTAAGGTTGCTTATAAATCGGTATATGGAGGAGTGCCTGCAGGTACCATAGTTGCATTTGGTGGAAATGTAAATGCGGTGCCTACAGGATGGGTAATTTGTGATGGCAGTGCAGTAAGTGCTACAGACACTAAGTACATTAATCTTTACAATGCAATAGGGACAGCCTGGGGAAGCCCTGCAAGTGGACAATTTAATATTCCTGATTTCAGAGGGTTATTTATGAGAGGAGCAAGTAACGGTTCTGGAACGGATCTTGACAGTGCCAGTAGAACTCCTTTGAAAACAGGTGGTAATGGAGGCGCAATGGTTGGAAGTTATCAAGGTGATATTTTTCAAGGGCATACTCACAGAACAAATATCACTATATCTTGTACCGATGAATGGGCTGGCTCAGGCCCAACATATGGTTTAGGTGTTGTGTATGGGCATCCTTATGATCCAAACTGGCAGAATGTATTTCTTAATAGCAATACAGATAATGGTATTGGAGCAAATGGTTGGGGAGGTAGTGAGACACGCCCTAAGAATGTTTATGTAAATTATATAATCAAGTTATAAGTAATAGGTTTTAAGTAATAAGTAAATATAAAGCAATGAGAAAAATAGGTGGTTTAGTAGCCTTATTATTAATAGTTTTTTGTTTTAAAAGTTATAGTCAGGCGGATATTAGTAGTCTGGGTTTTAATTATTATGCTTTGGTAAGGGATACTGCGGGAAGGGTAACCCCCAACAAAGCAGTGAAGCTTAGGTTTAGTATCTTGAACGGTAGCAATAGTTCTACGCCTGTATATCAGGAAACGCAAAACATTACTACCGATGCTTATGGATTTGCAAATGCCACTATTGGAAATGGGGTATATACAACAGGCAACAGTAGCAGTTTTTCTGCAATAGATTTTACAATAAATATTTATAGTCTGATGGTGGAAGTTTATAATACCTACACACAGGGATATGACCCTTTGGCTAAGCAGGCTATGCAGGCTGTACCGTACGCTAAGGTTTCTTATACATCAATTTACAATGGTGTGCCAACAGGAACCATAATAGCATTTGGGGGTGATACTATGCATATACCCAAAGGTTGGGAAATTTGTGATGGAAGGGCACATAGTATTGCTGATCCTAAATATGTGAATTTGTATAATACTATTGGAACTGCATGGGGAAGTCCTTCTTCGGGCATGTTTAATGTTCCAAAGACACAGGGATTATTTTTGAGAGGTGCCAATAATGGTGGTAGCTGGAATCCAAATGGCTCTATTGATATGGCAAACAGGTCTGCAGTACTACCTGGTGGTAACATTGGAGATATGGTAGGAAGCTATCAGGGGGATGCTTTTCAGGGGCATTGGCATCATATAAACAGATCTGATCGTGCTTCACCTAATGGTACTCAATTAACAAATGGTGATGGATCAGCACCAGCAGATTATTTTATACGCAATCCTGTTAGTGATGGAGTAAATGGAGTACCAAGAGTTACGAATGAAACACGTCCTGAGAATGTGTACGTTAATTATATCATTAAATTGTAATCAGTTTTAAATGAAAAAATATATTTTGTTATTGGTGATCTTTTCTATTGCATTGCTCTGCAGCATAAATAGTAAAGCACAGGGGATTTATCCATTTGCTGGAATGGGTACTGGCGGAAAAATGGGATTAAGTTATTATAGTCCATTGGTATATGGCAATGCTACCTATAGCAACGATCTGGTGCATACTGTAAACAGTGGGCCGGTACAATATCTTGCTGATACTTCTACTTTGTGGAGTAACACAGCAGCATCGTTAGATATAGACAGTATACCAGATCAGATGGTATTTTACAATACCACGAGGACGTTCTATATAAAGAGTGCTAAGCTTGCTGCAGCGGGTAAAACTATTGTAGGACAACTATGGCAAAAAGACACGAGTATCCTAAAGAACTCACCTTTAGGAACTGCCTTCTTTAACAGATATAATTTATTTAGTTATACCACCAACTCAGATACGCTGGATTTTTACTTGAAGTTTAAATTGATATCCAATAAAGGAGATACCGTAGCGTCGGCGCCGGTTCATTTTAAGGTGGTACCAACTATGCCGTTTGAGACTTCTACTTTTGGGGTAGGAGGTACTCACAAGATGCCTGATGCGAACGATCCTGAATATCTGATAAGAACGCTGAAAAAACTGCCTAACAAGCATAGTGTAAAATTTAATTTTATTAATGATACGGTGAGAACCTACAGCTTTTCGGGTGTAACGGTGGTATTGGATTCTATTAAAAGCTCGAACAACTCCGAGTTAACCGGATTGACTTATAACTGGGGTAATGCCACTGATTTGGACACGCTTAATATTTATGCAGAAACGGTGGTGGTAAGAAATGGCATGTGGTTTCCGGGAACAACCATTAATATATATGCAAAGGAATTGCGGTTTGAAGATTTGAATGGACATTTCGCCTATTTAATGACTACACCATTGAATATGGTTCAAAATCAAATAGCTACCGGAGCTGGAGAAGCCGGTTTGGATGGTGGAAATATTAATCTACATGTATTGACCATTACTGCAAATCCAGGTAGGCGATTAATTACTAATGGAGGAGATGGCCAGGGTGCAACAGTAACACCTGGTAATTCACCTGTAATTGGATTTCCAGGAAATGGTGGAGATATAAGTTCTGTAATAGATGTGAGTTCTTTTGTACTAATGGATGGAGGCTATTCGGGTAATAAAACTTATGATCCTGCGGTAACTTACAGGGGAAATGCAGGTGTATATACTACTTACACTGACAGTATAGCTACCTGGTTGCACCCTAACTTTTTTAAAGTATTGGTAAATTATTATAAAGATGGTTATTACAATGGATTGACTGATCCTATTAGTATCAACCTTAAATGGTATAGTGATATTTTTGATCAGTACAGTAATGATAGCTCATTTAGTAAAGTAAGCTTAAGTAGTATTCAGGAATTGAAACATTCTGTAGATGAGATAAGAAAATGTTTCTACAACATCAATAACAACCTTGATTATTTTGGCTATCCAGCGGGATGGGTACCTATGTTATCGTTTGAAGTGGCTCAAAGTGTATACTCGGCAGAAGTGAATCATGCTATGAATATATTATTTTTGGAATATCTTGTAAATAGGGCAAATACATCGTTTGTAGACAGAAGAAATGCCATGTCGAAATTGCAGGATGAGTCTCAAGCATTAGCGAAGAGTAATCTGGATTTGTTTAATAATATTGCTACAATAATTATTCCGGAGGAAAAAAGGCGAATGGTTGATGATAGTTTAAGAATAGATAGTGTAACTAACGCTTTGCAGGATTTGAATGATGAGCTAAACAGAAAAGCGCAGGAAATGTATGATAGCCGACATAATTTATTTGCAGAAGTGTTGGGTGCTGTTGCAACAGTATGTTCTATGATACCTACTCCGATAACACAAGGGATTGGCATGGGACTTAATTTAACTGCACAGGCAGTAGGTGGTGATTTAGCAACTTCGTTTAATAATGGTCAGGGAATAGCTAAAGATGTCGTAAATTTTGTGGGGCCACTACAAGGTGCAGTAACACAAGACTTTAGCAATATAGCCTCGAATTTAAGTAATTCATATAGTTCAATATCCAGTAGTTTAACGCAATTTGGGACTGCACTTGGAAATGGTAATTTGGGAACTATGCAATCGTTGGGAGGGCAAATATCCAGTCAGTGTTTTGATATATATAATCAGAATAAGCCAATATTGGATCATCTTGGGGATCAGGTACAAGGTGCTGTAGATTTATTTAATAAAATTACCAAAACGGATGAAGGTGAATTGGGATCTATAAGAGGACAACTAGTAGCGAGTGACCCGAGAGTAAAAGATTTTCAAGAAGAGATACAACAGATACAAATGGATCAGCAAAAACTTGCACAACAGTTACAGCAATCAACAGTAGAATTGTATGAAGCACAAAATAATGTGATGAGTAATCTTGCTGCAGTTAGTAGATTTAATTCTGCAGCATACGATGCTGATGCTGCAATCAATCATTTCTTGACCGTATATGCACACGACTTGAGTAGGAAGGCAGTAGAAAGATTGAGAAAATACCATTATTACATGGGTAAGGCATACGAGTACAGAACTTTGCAAGCTTTTAATGGTAATTTGAATATGCAGAGTATAACGAATCAAATAAAAACTTTGATAGAAGATTCTTCGCGAACTCAGTTAGCAACAAGTGATTATAATGCTATAAAGGCAGTATATGACCAGGAAGTATATGATATTCTGGATAATATATATACCTATTATCAATCGAATAAGCCAGCACAAACTATTACAACAACTTATAGATTATCGAAAGATGAAGTAGCGTCTTTAAATTCTGGAAAACCAGTAAAACTAAATTTAGTAGAAGCCGGAGTATTTCGTGCTTCAGAAGAGGATATAAGAATTGTAGGGCTAAGAGTATCCAACATAATTAATGATCCAATACCTTCGAATAGGTTGGGAAATACAGATAATGTTGATTTTGACTTTTCCTATCCTAATTATTCCAAGATAAAGAAAAATGGTATCATCTATAATTTTAATAATTATAATATAAATACACAATATCCAATATCATGGAAAACAAGGTATGACATTTATAATAATTTAAAAACAGATGCATACACCAGTGCTACTGCCAATTCGCTGTTGAGTAATTTGTTAGTTCAATCTGGTCATAGTCCTTCATCACAAGATGATATTTTATTGTATTCTAGACCTGCAGCTTGGGCTGACATAAGTCTAACAATGGATCATCAAACAAATAGCAATGACACTTTTCGTTTAGATACTCTTGTTATTGAGGTTAAATATGATTATTTACCTAAACCATCCAATATGGTGAATGTGCAGTTGAATACTACTAATAAATGGTTTGCACCAACATTTGATTTATCTGTTGTTGACAATAACGGTAATAAAGCAGGGTCGGGTGATGTACACCGTTCATACAATACATCTACTTCGAATTTTGTTAAAGCGACTGCACCAATGACTTATGGAAGATATAAGTTTAATAAATGGACAGATCAGAATGGATACAATGTGGCCTATGGATCTGATGTAAAAGCAGTGAGTGGAGTGCCGAATGCTATTAATTTTAGCGTAGGAACAGACCGATATTTTAAAGCAAGTTATGTTTATGATGGTCCAGCGCTTTCGCTTCCTGATACCGTATATCTTGGAGATTCCTTAAAATATCAGTTACATATTGCTAATACCGGTACAGGATCTATCTACTGGCAAGTAGATACCTCTAAAACTACTACCAGCTGGATAAAGTATAACGGCAAACTAATTGGACTAAATGATACTACTATCAATATAACTTTTAATAAGTACAGAGGCTGTGCTAAAAACAGAATAGGAGTTATGAATATTGTGAGTACAGAAACCGAAGCATTGAATCATTATATAGTATTTGTTCAAGGGCCAAAAGGAGTATTGGATACTACAAGTACTCAGTTGCCTATAACGCCAACAATAGCCATTGTAACCTCTGATACAGTAATTATTCCTGGAACAACAGTTCACTTTACAGCTAATGCCAATAATGGGGGAGCAACTCCAACCTATCAATGGTATGTGGATGGCATAGCTATATCAGGAGCTAACAACATTACTTTTGTTACGTCTTCTTTAAAAAATTCTGATTCAATTGTTTGTAGATTAATTAGTAGTGCTAACTGTTTGACAGATACTGTAGCGTATTCCAATAAGATAATAGAGAAAGTTTCTGGGGCAATTGTAATAGCTGGACAAGTGGTTACTCCTTTAAATAAAGCTATTAATAATGCTCAAATATTCTATACTGGAACTTCAGTTGGTTTTGGCAATACCATTTCTACTGGAAATTATTCAATTAATTTGGGTAATGGAAATTACAGTTTACGAGTAAACAAGAACAACGACCTGAATAAAACTAATGGAGTAACAACACTTGATATAGCATTGACACAGAGCCATATTCTTGGTAAAACTTTATTAAACTCACCTTTCAAGCTGATTGCAGCAGATGTGAACGGTGATGGGAAAGTAAGCACTCTTGATATTGTTTATATGAAGCGTTTGATTTTGGGTATAGACACAACATTTACTAACACTACTACCAAACAAACCCGATTATGGTCCTTTGTGGATAGTAGTTATGTATTTCCTGTGCCTACAAATCCATTCCCTTTTAAAGACAGTATCAGTTATTCTGGTTTGAGTGCAAGCAAAACGAATCAGACTTTTATAGGATGTAAACTTGGTGATGTAAACTGGGATTGGAATCCTGCAATTGCAAGGCCAGGAATTTCTGAGACGAAAGCTGTGGAGCTTTACTACTCTTATGAAAATGAGCTTTCACCATCTGACGAGGTGAGGATACCTATTAGGGTTAAGAACTTTAAAGATATGTTGAGCATTCAGTATACGTTGAATTTTGATGCTACTAAACTGAAATGGGTAGGGTTTAATAATAAAGCGCTGAATGTGGAAGTAGGTACTAACTATGCAGGAGAGGGTAAGGTAACATTCTTATGGGTAGATGGAAAGAGTGAAGTGAAAACACTGGATGATGGAAGTGTATTATTTGAACTGGTGTTCAAAAAAATGGATAATGGAGAATTGATAATTGATAATGGGAATACAAATACACTTAGTGTGGATGGAAGTGTTACTTCAGTTGCAGCTTATGACAAGGAATTTGGGGTGCATGATGTGGTGATGAGAAGGGTTGAAAATATTCAACCCCTACAGCAGGAAAACTGGCTGGTAGCACCTAACCCTACTAAGGATGGTGTAATACAAGTACAGATGAATTTGAAAGGTAGCAAGATTGTAGTATTTAGATTGCTGGACGAACAAGGTAGGCTTCTTTTAACCAAGCAAGTAGAAGGAGTGAAGGGTGCTAATCATTTTACTTTGAGAGAAGGGAATATTGCAAGTGGAACTTATTATTTGCAGGCTGTGGGAGTGGGTGGAGTGAAGCAATTGAGGATTGAGAATTGATGATTGATAATGAATACAAATACAAAAGGCACTGCTCTGAAAAGGGTTGTGCCTATTTTGATTTAAACGGTTGAAACCGTTTAAAGTGTTTTTTGAATGCAATTTATATTCACGACTGAAATCGTGGGCTGCTTTGAAGATGCTAATTATTTTGGCTTCAGATTTCTGCCTGCTTTGTTCCTCGCAGTAGCAAAGACTGAGCGATCTATTTTGTATTGCGTTAGGGCTATGAAGGAATATCCTATCAGCGCCACAACATAAAAACTTTTTGATATTTATTTGGCTATAAGACCTTGAGCATATGTGGCGATGATAGATAGGAAGGTATAGCCCGGCCGAAGGCAACGCCCAAAAACTGATTTCCTGATTTAATAATGAAGGTGCTTTAATACGTGCAATATCTATATTGAAACACTAAAATAGTTAAAAAAATAAAGTACTTAAAAAGCTGCTCAGATTTAAATCTAAGCAGCTTTTTTTGTTTTTAAAATACATATTTAATAAATATTGCAGCGTAGTATAAAAAAATGAAATCAAATATGATAAAAAAATCTATTAAATAGCAATAAAAATATATATAGTTATAAAAAATAATAAATGGCCTCCTTTAAGGAGTATAATTTTTTCTGAAAATCCTTCCATTAACGACCTTAATTTCTCTGTTTACCGTATAATATTGTCCACAATTAGTCGTTTAACAGTAAATTAACAATATTATACCATTAAATTTTTAATAACCTATTGTTTTATTGAACTTTTAACCAAATATTTGTATACTGAATTTCTAATATTCGATTAACTAATTACAAATTTTTAAAAAACAAGGCTTAAAAAGTGTTTGTTTCAACTACTTTTCATTGATAAAATGATGTTGAAATATTCAGTCTTATAGTTGATAAAATTTAAAATAAACATTATAAAATAACGATACTAACTTTCCAAAATTCCAATATCAATTTTTAACAACAATTTTCCATTTATGAAACACTTCTACCAAAAATCAAAATCTATGAAAACAAAAAATCTACTCCTGCTGGGGCTGATTACGCTATGCTCCGTATTTGGAGTAAAGGCACAGACTGTATCATCTTCTGGTGATTATGTCGGAAACGTTACATTAAGTATTACAGGTGCTACTGGTGTTACCCAGATAGACTGGTATAATGGTGGCAGCGATGTTGCTACTATTACTCCTGATTCTGTAGGGCACGTAAGTACTTCCTTTACACCTGCTTCTGCTGGTACGTATAAAGCTATTATAACTACTGCTAGTGGACTAGATACAACCAATGCGGTAGTAGTTTCTGCTATGCCTGTGCCATTGGTTGCCGTAAATGGTGCCGCTCCTGGTACTGGTTATGTTGGTTCTTGCTATAATATTAATAGCTTTTCGTTTAGTGTAAGTAATCTTAGCCATTCATTTAGTTATACATGGGATTTTGGAGATAGCAGCGCTGTAAGTCATTCAGTTGCGCCTTCTCATTCTTATGCTAGTGTAGGTACTTATAAAGTAACTGTTACCGTGGTAGACGGTGCAGCTTCTTCTACTTACGATCAGTTTGTAACTGTTTATCCAAATCCGGGTGCTGCCTTCAATGTTGTTCCTGGAACCGTAAATGGTAATGCTTACACTTTTGTAAGCAATTCTGTTGTTTCAAGCGGTTATATAGCTACTTATTCCTGGACATTTGGCGATGGTACTGGTGATACTTTAAGTAATCCAAGTAAAATATATTCTGCTATTGGTAGTTATCATGTTGGTCTGACTATTACCACCGATAACGGATGTACTGCATCTACATCGAGTGTATTAAATGTAGTTTTAACTGGTAGCAATGCCTTTACAGTAAATCATTCTACTGCTTGTTTCAATGGTAATAGTTTCACTTTTACCAATACATTAGGCAACTCAAATGGTGCTTCATACCGTTGGAACTTTGGCGATAGTACTTTTAGCAATAGCTATAGTCCTTCTCATTCTTACAGTGCTCCTGGATCTTATATAGTAGTTCTTCAGGTAACAATAGATACTACGGTTTCTTATTTTAGTAAGACTGTAACGGTATATCCTAAGCCATCTGTATCGTATAGTGTAATAGCTGGTACAGGAAACGGTCATTCTTATACTTTTAATAATACTTCTTCTATAGCTACTGGTTCAGTAAGCTATGCATGGAATTTTGGTGATGGTACAGTTGATTCTACTACTTCTCCTACACACACATTTGCTGCAATTGGTATTTACCATGTAAAACTAAAAGCGACATCTGATAATGGTTGTAAGGATAGTGTAACTGCAACTCAGAATATTACTTTAACAAGTATTGCTGCTTCAGCTGCATTTACAGCTAATCATACTGCAGCTTGTTTAAATGGTAATAGCTTCTCATTTGCTAATAACTTAGGTAATGCAAACGGCGCTACTTATACATGGGCATATGGCGATAGCACATTCAGTACAGGTTACAATGGTGCTCATAACTATACTGCTGCTGGTACTTATACAGTAAGCGTAACTGCTACAATAGATACTACAGTTGCTACCTATAGTCAGACAGTTACAGTATATCCAAAACCATCTGTATCATATAGCGTAATAGCTGGTACAGGAAATGGTAGTTCTTATACATTTAATAATACATCTACCATTGCATCTGGTTCTGTAAGTTATGCGTGGAATTTTAGTGATGGTACTGTAGATTCTACTACTACACCTACTCATACTTATACTGCAGTAGGTAGTTATTCTGTAAAACTGAAAGCTACTTCTGATAAAGGTTGTTCTGATAGTTTGACAAAAACACAGAATATTACTTTAACAAGTATTGCTGCTTCAGCTGCATTTACAGCTAATCATACTGCAGCTTGTTTAAATGGTAATAGCTTCTCATTTGCTAATAACTTAGGTAATGCAAACGGCGCTACTTATACATGGGCATATGGCGATAGCACATTCAGTACAGGTTACAATGGTGCTCATAACTATACTGCTGCTGGTACTTATACAGTAAGCGTAACTGCTACAATAGATACTACAGTTGCTACCTATAGTCAGACAGTTACAGTATATCCAAAACCATCTGTATCATATAGCGTAATAGCTGGTACAGGAAATGGTAGTTCTTATACATTTATTAGTAATGTATCAATCGGTTCAGGTTCATTCAATAATGCATGGTCATTTGGCGATGGTACTGTTGATTCTACCAATTCTGCTACTCATACATTTACAGCAGTAGGAACATATCCTGTTAAACTGGTAGTTACTTCAGATAATGGTTGTAAGGATAGCGTAACTGTTTCTCAGAACATTACTTTAACAGGTATCGCATCAAGTGCAGCATTTACTGCCAATCATCCTGCGGAATGCTTGAACGGTAATAGCTTCTCATTTGCTAATAACTTAGGTAACTCAAACGGTGCTACTTATGCATGGGCTTATGGTGATAACACATTCAGTGCAGGTTATAATGGTGCTCATACTTATACTGCTGCTGGTACTTATACAGTTACTTTAACTGCTACAATAGATACTACAGTTGCTCATTACAGTCAGACTGTTACAGTTTATCCTAAGCCATCTGTTTCTTATAGCGTGGTTGCTGGTACTGTAAACGGTTCTGCATACACTTTCAATAGTACTTCTACAATTGCATCTGGTTCAATGAACTATGCATGGAACTTTGGAGATGGTACCGTTGATTCAATTGCTAATCCAAGTAAAATATTTACAACTACTGGTAGCTACCCAGTTAAACTGGTAGTTACTTCAGATAATGGTTGTAAAGACAGTGTTACTGTTTCTCAGAATATAGTTTTAAGTGGTACAGCTGCTTTCACTGTAAATACAGCAGCTGAATGTTTAAATGGTAACAGCTTCACTTTCTACAATGGATTAAGTAATGGTAGTTCAATTACTTATAACTGGGCATATGGTGATAGCACTTTCAGCACAGGTTACAATGGTGCTCATACTTACACCGCGGCTGGTACTTACAATGTTACATTGACTGTTACTATAGATACCTCAGTTGCTCATTTCAGCAGTTTAGTTACTGTATATCCTAAACCATCTGTTTCTTACAACGTAATAGCTGGTGCAGGAAATGGTAATGCTTATAGCTTTATCAGTACATCAACTATCGCTTCTGGTTCTGCTAACTATGCTTGGAACTTTGGAGATGGTACTGTTGATTCTACTTCAAATCCTACACACACATTCGCTGCTGTTGGAACTTATCCAGTTAAATTGGTGGTTACTTCAGATAACGGTTGTAAGGATAGCTTGACTAAATCTCAGAACATTACCTTAACAGGTATCGCATCAAGTGCTGCATATACAGCCAATCATGCTGCGGAGTGCTTGAATGGTAATAGCTTCTCATTTGCCAATAACTTAGGTAACTCAAATGGTGCTACTTATGCATGGGCTTATGGTGATAGCACATTCAGTGCTGGTTACAATGGTGCTCATGCTTACACGGCTGCTGGTACTTACACAGTTACTTTAACTGCTACAATAGACACTACAGTTGCTCATTACAGTCAGACTGTTACAGTTTATCCTAAGCCATCCGTTTCATACAGTGTTACTGCTGGAACAGGAAATGGTAACGCTTATACATTTGTAAGCAGTGCTTCAATAGCAAGTGGTTCTATGAACTATGCTTGGACATTTGGAGATGGTACAGTAGATTCTACTTTAAATCCTACACACACATTTGCTGCTGTTGGAACTTATCCAGTTAAATTGGTGGTTACATCAGACAATGGTTGTAAGGATAGCGTAACTGTTTCTCAGAACATTACTTTAACAGGCATCGCTGCAAGTGCAGCATTTACTGCAAATCATGCTGCTGAGTGTTTGAATGGTAATAGCTTCTCTTTTGCTAATAACTTAGGTAACTCAAACGGGGCTACTTATGCATGGGCTTATGGTGATAGCACATTCAGTGCAGGTTACAATGGTGCTCATACTTATACTGCTGCTGGTACTTATACAGTTACTTTAACTGCTACAATAGATACTACCGTTGCTCATTATAGTCAGACTGTTACTGTTTATCCTAAGCCATCTGTTGCTTTCGGTGTAACTGCAGGTACTGGAAATGGTAATGGATATACTTTCTATAGTACTTCATCTATTTCAGCTGGTTCTATGAACTATGCTTGGACATTTGGAGATGGTACAGTAGATTCTACTTTAAATCCTACACACACATTTGCTGCTGTTGGAACTTATCCAGTTAAATTGGTGGTTACATCAGACAATGGTTGTAAGGATAGCGTAACTGTTTCTCAGAACATTACTTTAACAGGCATCGCTGCAAGTGCAGCATTTACTGCAAATCATGCTGCTGAGTGTTTGAATGGTAATAGCTTCTCTTTTGCTAATAACTTAGGTAACTCAAACGGCGCTACTTATGCATGGGCTTATGGTGATAGCACATTCAGTGCAGGTTACAATGGTGCTCATACTTATACTGCTGCTGGTACTTATACAGTTACTTTGACTGCTACAATAGATACTACCGTTGCTCATTACAGTCAGACAGTTACAGTTTATCCAAAACCTAACGTGTCTTATTCTGTAATACCTGGTACTTCTAATGGTAGTGCATATACTTTCATCAGTAATGCAACTATCGCTTCTGGATATTTAAACTACGCTTGGAACTTTGGTGATGGTAATGTTGATTCTACTGTTAATCCTGCTCACATTTATGCTGCTGTTGGTAGCTACCCAGTTAAACTGTTGGTTACTTCAGATAATGGTTGTAAGGATAGCATAACTGTTTCTCAGAACATTACCTTAACTGGTGTAGCTGCTACTGCAGCATTTACTGCAAATCATGCTGCTGAGTGCTTAAACGGTAATAGCTTCTCTTTTGCTAATAATTTAGGTAACTCAAACGGTGCATCTTATGCATGGGCTTATGGTGATAGCACATTCAGTGCAGGTTACAATGGTTCTCATGCTTACACCGCTGCTGGTACATATACTGTAACCTTAACAGTTACAATTGATACTTCAATAGCATTCTATTCACAAACTGTTACAGTATATCCTAAACCTTCTGTTTCTTACAGTGTTACTCCTGGAACAGGAAATGGTAATGCTTATACCTTCATTAGTACTTCTACTATTGTAAGTGGTGCTATGAATTATGCATGGACATTTGGAGATGGTACAGTAGATTCTACTGTGAATCCTACGCATACATTTGCTGCTGTTGGAACATATCCTGTAAAACTGGTTGTTACTTCAGATAATGGTTGTAAAGACAGTGTTTCTGTTAATCAGAACATTACTTTATCGGGTGTTACCAATGCTGCTGCATTCAGCATCAGTCAATCTGCACAATGTTTCAATGCAAACAGCTTTACCTACACTAGTTTGTTAGGTAATTCTAATGGAGCTTCTTACTTCTGGAATTATGGCGATGATACAGCTTATTTAGCGCATGCAGGTAGTCCAATTACACATGCTTATGCTGCTCCTGGTGTGTACAAAGTAACCTTGAAAGTAGTAATAGATACTACTATTGCATACTATACACAATTCGATACTGTATATCCTAAACCAGCGGCATCATATACTGTTATTGCTGGTACAGGAAATGGTAATGCATATACTTTCATCAGTACATCTACCATTACTGCTGGTTATATTAATAATGCATGGACATTTGGAGATGGTACTGTAGATTCTACTGTGAATCCTACGCATACATTTGCTGCAGTGGGTACTTACCCTGTTAAATTAGTAATTACATCAGATGAAGGCTGTAAAGACAGTGTTTCTGTTAATCAGAATATTACGCTGTCTGGTGTTACTTATGCTGCCGCATTCAGTATCAACCATTCTGCAGAATGTTTCAATGCAAACAGCTTTACCTACACTAGTTTGTTAGGTAATTCGAATGGTGCTTCTTACTTCTGGAATTATGGCGATGATACTGTTTATACTGCTCATGCTGGTAGTCCAATTACACATGCTTACGCTGCTCCTGGTGTGTATACAGTTACTTTGAAAGTAGTAATTGATACAACTATTGCATACTATACACAATACGATACTGTATATCCAAAACCTACTGTATCTTATACCGTATTGCCTGGTACTGTAAATGGTAACTATTATACCTTTATCAGTAATGCTACGATACTGTATGGTGCAATGAATTATGCATGGGATTTTGGTGATAATACTGTTGATTCAGTTTCTAATCCTAGTAAGTTATATGCTGCTATAGGTGCATATCCAGTAAAACTGGTAGTTACTTCAGATCATGGTTGTAAGGATAGTGCTGTTGTAACACAACAAATTACCCTTAGCAGTGGTTTAGCTACAGCAGCCTTTACAGTAGTTACGGTAGATTCATGTTTGAAAACAAACAAATATTCGTTCACTAATCACCTGACTATCGGTTCAAACAAATTTGTATGGTCATTTGGTGATGGTACATACGATAGTACAGTTGCTAATTATAGTGCTACTGCACACACTTACGCTAATCCTGGAACGTACACCGTTGCTTTATTGGATTCGTTTGCTGGTGCTGGTGCTAAATACAGTCAGACTATCACAGTTTATCCTAGTCCGATTGCTTCATTCACTACTTATGTAGGTACAGGTAATGGTACTGGATATACTTATATCAGTAATTCAACCATTGCTTCGGGTTGGATTGCTAAATATGCATGGGATTTAGGAAATGGTTCTACCGATTCTGTAAGCAATCCTACCACTGGTTATTTAAACCTTGGTATTGATACCGTAAGACTGGTAGTAACTTCGAATGCTGGTTGTAAGGATAGTATTAAGATTGCTCAGAATATCAGTATTACCGATACTGCACAGGCACCTGTATTCTCTATCAATACAGCTGGTCAATGTCAATACCTTAATTCCTTCAGCTTTACCAATAATATAAGTCCTACTTCTATTACTAAATATGTATGGAACTATGGCGATAGTACCTTGGATAGTACTAATTTCAATGGTGTACACTCTTATATCAAACCTGGTACTTATACAGTTAGCTTAAAAGTAACTATCGGAACTGGTGCAACTGCAGCTTCTAATACGTATTCAAAAGTAGTTACGGTTTATCCGCAACCAGTTGCTTCCTACTATTTAATACTGAATACAGTAGGTACACCACTGAATAGAGATTTACACATTTGTTTCGCTCCGGGATTAGATTTCTCTTGGATTGAAAACAGTACTATACTAAGTGGTAATATGACTTATTCATGGTCTTATGGTACACCTGATTATTTCGATAGAAATGGTCATGCTACTACTTCTACCAATCCAAGAATAGTATTCAATCATGCTGGAACCGATACGGTAAGATTAGTAGTTACATCCGATCATGGTTGTACCGATACTACCTTCCATATCATTTACTTAAGTGAACCACATGCAATATTCACTACTACGGTTACTTACCCTGGAAATGATACTACCATCAATCCAGCAATTAACTTTACTGGTAATACTTCTTACGATCCAGGTGGTACATTAGTGGATTATGCTTGGGTTTATGAAAATGGTACACATGTTCATAACGCAGCTGATTCATTCTTAGGTCCTTTACATTTCGCAAGAGGTGGTGTTTATACAAATCAGTTGACTGTAACAAGCGATGCTGGTTGTATAAACTCAGTTAGTCATGGATTGACATTCTACATCAAACCTGTTGGTCAGTTTACATTAGGTAATTTAGTTTATCCTACAAAATGGAGCGCTCCTACCGATACAGTAGCTACTAATACAAGTAGTGTAGATGAAACTCCTCAGACACATACTTACACTTGGGATTTTGGTGATGGTTCTTCTGCTGTAAGCGGTACAAAACCTTACCATACTTATACTACTGGTGCCGCCAGCAGAACTGTAACATTAACTGTTACTAACACTAATGGTGGATATACTAATACGTATTCACAAATATTGAATGATATTTACATTCGTCCACAGGCTGCATTTAGTTATTCAAGAACTAGCGGAAGTACTGCTACTTTACAAGTTGGCTTTACTAATCATACTACAAGTGCTGATTTAGGGTCTCCTATAAGTTCACTGACATATGCTTGGGATTTTGGTGATGGATCAACTTCTTCTGCTCAAAATCCAGGAACACATACTTATGCTTCAGGTGGTCAATATACCGTTCAATTGATTGTTACTAATCCATTTGGAGGTTTGAAGGATACTATATCACATCAGTTTACGTATTATGTAAAACCAATTCCAGCATTTACTATCAGTACGCCTACTTATTCTCCTGATAAGTATGCACAACCAAGTTATACATTTACCAATACTTCATCTGTCAATGACTTATCTGGTAATTTAACTTATAGCTGGAAATTTGGAGATGGTGTAGGTACATCTACGGCTACAAGTCCTAGTTATACTTATACTAAAGGTGCTACCAATACAGTTACTTTATATGTAACCAATACAAATGGTAATACGATAGATTCTATAAAACACAATCTGACAGATTCTATCAGACCTAAGGCTGATTTCACCAGTGCTTCAGATTATCAAGGCAATAAGTACAGCGATCCATTAGTAAGATTTACTAATACCACTTCTTCACTTGATGGAGCAGCTATATATACTTACGCTTGGAGTTTTGGTGATGCACCTTCTCCAACTACTTCAGCTGCTGTAAATCCAACATTTACTTACACTAAGAGTGGTACATATCATGTTACATTAATTGCAACTAATACCAATGGTGGAATGAAAGATACTGTTACCCACGATGTGGTGGTAAGTATCCGTCCTCAAGCATCGTTTACTTGGGTTAATACTGCTGATTCTACTCAAGCGCCTAGTTTCAATTTCACGGATCATACTACTTCAAATGATGCTAGTCCTGCTTATTCGTATACATGGAGTTTTGTTGGGGCAACAACTACATCTTCCACAATAGCAAGCCCTACTGGCATAGGATATACAAGTGGTGGTTCTTATCAGGTAAGATTTATTGTTACTAATAGTGGATTGTCCGATACTGTATACCAGAATGTTACCCATTACGTAACTCCTGTAGCTGTATTTACTGCTACCAAGTCTTACGATGTAAATGGTTATCCTGTAATTACAGTTAATTCTAATAGTAGTTCTGTAGATGATGCAAGTGCAAGTATGAGTTACTTATGGACATTTGGTGATGGTTATACTACCACTACTACAGATTTAACTACACTTCCAAGCCATACTTATTCAGCTGGTTACGTTGGAACTGCCAATACAACATTAACGTTGAAGGCTACCAATGCTAATGGTAATCTGGATAGTATAGTTTCTGCTACCTATTCACCTGCGTATATTATACCAGTAGGTATTAGCTATACTGATGTAGTGTCTGTAGATACTGTTAAATACACTGCAACTGCTACCGATAATTCTGGAGGTACTTTATCTTACCATTGGATATTTGGAGATGGCAATTCAGCTAATCAGGCTGATACCAACTATATATATGCTAATGCTGGTACTTATACTGCAACTTTGGTAGTAACCAGCAGCAACGGTGGGGTAGATACTGTTAAGAACATATCAGTTACAGTAACTAACCAAACACCAGTAGCTGTTATTAATGTTCAATCTGCAGAAGATATTAATATGGAAGCTCTTGCTGGTTTAACAACTGGTCTTGGACAATACTATAGTATCTATTTTGATGGTACTCAATCTACTATTTCTTCAGGTAGTATAACTGACTATAATTGGTCTGTTACCTATAAATATAGTGATGGTACTTCTTCACCATTTACTTTGGATATGCTAACTAATCCTTATTTAAGTAAAAAAGCTTTATGGGATAATGTTAGTACACCAAATACTACTGAAATTGATGTTACACTTACAGTAACAAGCGATAAGGGTGTTCCAAAAGATACTAGTATTATTTACATATTTGGTACTACACCAGATGGTACTGCAGATAATAATGCTATTACTGCTGCAACATCTTACTTCAGAGTAAATCATCCAACAGTAGCTACTGTATATCCTAATCCTGTAGTTACCAATACTACTATTAAGTATAGTAGTGATGTTGCTGGTATTATAAACATTAATGTATACAGTGAGGATGGTAAACTAGTTCATCATCAAACTGCTACTTCAGTAGGTAATAACATTCCTAGTAAAACAACTATGAATGTAGGCAATTTAATGAAGGGTATTTATAACGTTATTATTACCGATAAAAATGGTAATAAGGTTAGCACTACCAAACTGGTAAAAGTTAAATAATCTTCTAACAATGGGTGAATAAAAGTTCATCTGTAAAATATAAAAGTCGGCTGCGGTTCTCCGCAAGCCGACTTTTTATTTTCCCCATACTTAAAGAAAATAAAAACAAGTCCTACTTTTATTCCAAACTAAGGTTATGAAAATTGAAAGTAGATATAATTGCCATAAAAATATATTATCAATAAGGAATCTTTTTAAAAGTTCAGGTCTTACCCCCCTCTCCTTAGGAGAGGGGTTGGGGGAGAGGCTGTATTCTCCTGTCTCCTGTCTCCTAACTCCTATATCTCTGTTCTTGCTGCTGACAATTTCAACAGTTTCTTTTGCACAGAAAGACAGCAGCTTCTATTGCCGTTCAACTGGTAAATTGCCTTCTCTGGCATATTCAATGGGCGAGGATCGCCTGGGAAGCCCTAAAATGGGTTATATAGATAGTGGTATCTTATTTCATATAATAGATTCTGCCGATACCTGGTATAAAGTAAAACTCTCTACCAACCGTAATGGATTTATTGATAAAAAATATACAACGCCTGTACTTGAATTTAAGCCCAAAGCCATTTACTATTCAGGAACTATTACCGCTAAAGGAACCGATTCCTGTTACGATATTATTAATGTTGCCCTAGACGAAAGATTACCTTATAAAGCATGGATGGAAACCAATCCCTCTATTATTAAACTGGAGATTTATGGGGTACATACCAATACCAACTGGATTACGCAGTTTAATACCTTAAAAGAAGTAAAAGATATCTATTATAATCAGATAGAAGAGGATGTAATGCAAGTAACCATCCATTTAAAGCATCAGCAACAATGGGGTTATACTTTGTCTTATTCCGGAAACCATCTTTTATTAAAGATTAAGCGTCAGCCTTCAGTTTTATTCTTGAATAAAATGATAATTGCTATCGATGCAGGTCACGGGGGTACCAATGGAGGAGCAGATGGGGGTAAAACCCATATTGCCGAAAAGGATCTTACCCTTATTTATGCTAAAGTATTGCAACAGGCCTTTAAAAAGCTAGGCATAAAAACCATCATGACCCGTACTACCGATACTACTCTGGAAATGAAAGACAGGATAATAACCATGCAACAAAAGAACCCCGACTTGTTGATTAGTCTACATTTTAATTCTTCCACTAGTGATACTGTAAAGGGAAGCAGTACTTACTACAAGCATATAGGCTTTAGACCATTAACGCAAACTATATTGAAGCGCATGCTGGAACTTAAAATGAATGAATATGGCAATGTTGGAAACTTTAACTTCGGACTTAATGCCCCAACCGATTTCGTAAACTGTTTGCTGGAAGTTGGATTCCTTAGTAATCCGGAAGAAGAAAAAAGACTGGTTAATCCTATATTTCAAAAGAAAGTTGCACAACAAATAATTAAAGGAATTAACGACTGGTTACTTCAATGTAAATAAGAGGATAACAATTCAACTGCTTTAGTTTTTCATTTTTTAATATCTAATATTTGTATTAATTTGTATTGGTATTTCCTTGTGCCTTTTATTTCTCTTGCCTCTTTGCCTCCTTGCCTCTTGTCTGTTTTTAATTTTCAAACTGATTTTTCCCTTCTACACAAACTAAATTGTTATATTTTCCGTTACTTTTGTTTCTGGTTTATTGTATAATTGTGCTTATCGATTGTTCAAGAAAGCCTTCTATCATATATTAATCATTTGTTTTTAAACCCTCTATATATAAAATGGGATGTGGATCATGTGGAACAGGTACGCCTAACGGTTGCAAAAGCAACGGAGGCTGTAGTTCGGGTGGATGTAATAGAATGAATGTATTCGATTGGCTAAATAATTTGCCTATTGATGATAACAGTTCTGCTTGCAAAGTTGTAGAGCTTACTTTTAATAATGGCAGTAGAAAAGACTACTATAAGAACAATACACTTCATTATTATTCAAAAGGAGACCTCCTTACAGTAGAAGGTGTTTCGGGTATTGATGTGGGAGAAGTTTCTCTTTCTGGTGAATTAGTAAGAATTCAAATGAAGAAAAAAGGGGTTAAAGAATTCAATCCTGAAATGAAGAAAATTCTCCGTAAGAGTACGGATAAAGATTTAGAAGGCTTCTTCCAGAACAAAAAAAGAGAAAAACATATCCTTGCCCGCAGTAGGGAGATAGCTCGTGACCTCAAAATTCAAATGAAATTGAGTGAAGTAGAGATTCAGGCTGATGGTAAAAAAGCTACTTTCTTTTATACAGCCGATGACAGAATTGATTTCAGAGAGATGATAAAAATGTTTGCTGCCGAATTTAAAGTAAAGGTAGAAATGAAGCAGATAGGTATCAGACAAGAAGCGGCAAAAGTTGGCGGAATTGGTAGTTGTGGCAGAGAACTTTGCTGTAGTACCTGGCTACAGGATTTTAAAAGTGTGAATACGAATGCGGCTCGTTACCAGAATCTTTCTATTAATCAGTCTAAACTAAGTGGACAATGTGGTAGATTAAAATGTTGTCTGAATTATGAACTGGATACTTATTTAGATGCTTTACAAAACTTCCCTAACAATGCCGATAGGCTGGAAATGGAAAGGGGAGTAGCATCTTTAATAAAGAAAGATATTTTCAAAAATTTAATGTGGTATGTATTAGAAGGAGGTACCCGTCATTATCCATTAACGATACAAAGAGTAAAAGAGATAAAGGAACTTAATAGCAAAGGTATTAGACCTGCTGAGTTGGAAGCTGCTGAAATTACTTCCAATAAACCCAAAATAGCTGAACATGCTTTTGTAGATGTGGTAGGACAGATTTCCTTGAAGAGCTTAGACAAGAACGATAAAAGAAGAAGGGATCAGAATCGCCAGCAACAAAATAACAGACAACAACAATCTCAATCAGGTGGAGTAAAAGTTCCAAACAACAGCAAACAATTACAACAACCTATTAATAGGAATAACAACAATAAGCCTGAAATTTCAGATAATAACAAACAAAGGCAAGAGAATCAAAATAATAATAAACAAAAGCAGCAGAATATTACGCAGGGCAAACCACCAGTAGTAAAGGATATAAATCCTCCCGCTCCTCCAATAGATAATGTAGAGAAGAAAGTGCCTTCAATACCAACTAATAATGGCGGAGGTTTTAAAAAGAGAAGAAGATAAGTATAGGCTTCAAATATTTTAAAAGGTTGGTCAGAACGTTGAAACACGTAAGACCAACCTTTTTAATTTTAACCTAGTCCTGATTATTCTATAGCCAAATATTTATTCATCAAGCCTAATGAAGTATTCTCACGATCTTATAGCGATTGACTGAATAATTGGCTCATTTTCCAACCTCACCCCTGAAGATTTACTAATACTATTATCAGCATTTTATTATGTCATTTGGTATCACCTTACTATTCACAAAAAAAAGAGGCAATCCTAAGACTGCCTCCTTCTATAAACTTTTTAATTTGTTTCTTACTTAGCTTCTATTACTTCTCCTTCAATAGTTAGAATTACTGGTTGCTCAACATTTGCAAATTTCACCGTTACTTTTTTGGTAAAAGTACCCATGTTAGCTGCATTGTAAGTTACCTTAATTACCCCTGTTTTGCCCTTAGCAATAGGTGCTTTAGGATATTCAGGAGTAGTACATCCACATTCAGCAGTAGCTACATCAACTATTACAGACTTGTTGCTGGTATTCTTGAAAACAAAGTCGTAACTCCCTGGTTTGTTATGAACTAGTTTTCCGAAAGAATGCGAAGTAGTAGTAAATTGCACTGGGCTTTGCGCCATAGCAAAAGAAACTACGAACAAAAAACTAAATATTGCTATAATCTTTTTCATCTTAATAGTATTATTAGTGGACGACTAAATTTTATTCGCCCGCTGGTTTTATTTTCTCAGCAGCATTGTTAGCAGGAGCAGGTGCTGAAGCAACAGTAAATGTTTCTCCTTTGAAAGTAACAGATTTAGTGAATTCATTGTTGTTAAGAAAAATTGTTACTGATTTACCAAATGAACCAAGAACACCTGCATTGAATCCTAAGGTTACTTTAATTTGTTCTCCAGGTCCAAATTTTTGTCCCTTTGTATATTTTGGAGTAGTACAACCACAGCTAACTTGAACATTATCTAAAGTAGCAGAATCTTTACTAATGTTCTTAATAAACAAATCGTACTCAACTGGTTTTCCTTGAGGAATTTTACCAAAATTCCAGTCATCATTTGTAAATACAAAATATTTGGTAATGTCTTTAGGAGCTTTAGGTGCTTCTACTACTGGTGTTGCAGTTGTAGCTTTAGCGTCTTTTTGTTGTGCAAAAGTTAATGATACAGCCATTAAACCCATTGTAAGTAATGCAATTCTTTTCATTTTGTTTCTTTTAATTTGTGTGTAAAAATATTTTATTATTTGATTGCTGCTAATTTAATTACCAAAATTAATGCCAAAATTAATTTCCAACAGAAAATATTTTCTTTAATGACAAATAAACTGCCCAAATTTGTACTTTTAGCCCCTTACTTTAAATAGTAATAATGTAAAGTAAGGTTTATAGTTATAAATTCAATCCTTTTAAAACTCTTTTGTTGCACAAAATTAAAATGTTACAGTAAAATTTACTATTGTTGTATGGAACATTCTATCAAATTAAGTTATAAAGACGATATGCTCTCTTACGAAGGTTTTAAAAATCATGTGCTAGGCGACTATAAAATGGCGGTAATAAGTCGCGAAACTAGTTTGCTTGGTCGCAGAGAAGTGCTGACAGGAAAGGCTAAGTTTGGCATTTTTGGCGATGGTAAAGAAGTAGCGCAGATTGCAATGGCAAAATATTTTAATGCTGGCGATTTCAGAACAGGCTACTACCGCGATCAGACTTTTATGTTCGCAACCGGGCTTGCCAGTGTAGAACAGTTTTTCTCGCAATTATATGCCGACTCCGATCTTAAAAACGAACCCTTTAGCGGTGGCCGTCAGATGGTGGCACACTTCTCTACTCGTTTTGTGGATGATAATGGACGTTGGCTTGATTTGGCTAACCGTAAAAACGTTACCTCCGATATTTCTACTACAGCTGGGCAAATGCCTCGTGCTTTAGGGATTGCTTTTGCATCGAAATGTTTTAGAAAGAACAGAGACTTACAACCCTACGATACTTTAAGCCATAAAGGAAACGAAATTAGTTTCTGTACCATTGGCGATGCATCTACTAGCGAAGGTCATTTCTGGGAAATAATGAATACTGCGGGTGTAGAACAAGTGCCTTTAGCCGTGTTTGTCTGGGATGATGGTTATGGTATTTCCGTACCTACTCAAATGCAGACTACCAAGGGCTCTATTTCCGAGGCTATGCAAGGGTTGCAGAAGGAGCCGGGAACCAATGGCGTAAATATTTATAAAGTAAAGGCATGGGATTATGCTGCACTTTGCGAAACATTCGAAAATGCTTTGCAGAGAGTTAGAGATACGCATACCCCAGCTATGTTTCATATCGAAGAGGTTACACAGCCACAAGGGCATTCTACCAGTGGTAGTCACGAAAGATACAAGAGTCCAGAAAGATTGCAGTGGGAAAGAGACTGGGATTGTATCAAGAAGATGAGAGAATGGGTAATTGATGCTGGCATTGGTACCGAAGAGGAGTTAATGGAAATAGAAACAGAAGCCAGAAATCATGTTCGTATTTCAAGAGATAAAGCCTGGGAAAAATACAATACCCCACTAAAAGCTTTGGTACAGAAATCAGTAGGCATTATGCGTGCTATCGATGTTACGGATATAGAAGCATACAATGCTATTGAGGCTATTGCCAGCAACTTATTAGCTATTAAAGAACCTATTCGTAAGGATGTATTGAGCAGCTTGTATTCCGTAATGGAATTGTTGCATACCGATGAAAATCTTGCCGAGATAGAACCTTTTTATTATGCTTTATTAGCTGAAACACAGAATACCTATAGTTCTCATTTATATAATGAAAGCCCAAGAAGTGCACTGAAAGTAGAACATATCAAACCTATGATTCCCTTCGATGCGCCTGCTATTAATGGATACGAAATTCTAAACAAATATTTCGATACCCTTTTTGCCAGCAATCCTTTAGTGTATGCTTTTGGAGAAGACCTGGGCAATATAGGCGATGTAAACCAGGGCTTTGCAGGCTTACAAAAGAAACATGGTGATCATAGAATTTTCGATACCAACATAGCCGAGCTATCTATTGTAGGTCGTGCTATTGGTATGTCGCTGCGTGGCCTTCGTCCTATTGCAGAAATTCAGTACCTCGATTATCTGTTGTATGGCTTACAACCATTAAGCGATGATGCCAGTACTACCCATTTCCGTACAAAAGGTCAGCAGAGTTGTCCGTTAATTATTCGTACCCGAGGCCACCGTCTGGAGGGTATATGGCATAGTGGCAGCCCAATGGGTATGGCATTAAATACCTTGCGCGGTATGTATATCTGTGTTCCACGAAATATGGTGCAGGGGGTTGGTATGTACAATACTTTATTAAAAGGCAACGATCCTGCAATTGTGGTGGAGTGTTTGAATGGTTATAGATTAAAAGAAAAGTTGCCAGCAAATCTGCTGGAGTTCACTGTACCATTGGGTGTACCAGAGGTAATAAGAGAAGGCGATGATATTACTATTGTATCTTACGGTTCTACCTTACGTATTATAGAAGAAGCAGCGGAAAGACTGGAGAAACACGGTATTAATTGCGAGATTGTAGATGTACAAACACTATTGCCTTTCGATATTAATCATCATATTCTGGAATCTTTAAAGAAGACTAGTCGCATATTATTTGTAGATGAAGATGTACCGGGAGGTGCTTCTGCTTATATGTTCAATAAAGTAATGGAAGAACAAAATGGCTACAAGTGGATAGATGTAGCGCCACGTACTATTTCTTCGCAGGCGCACCGCCCTTGTTATGGTAGCGATGGAGATTACTTTAGCAAGCCGAATGTAGAGCAGATAATGAGAGAAGTAAAAGAAATGGTGAACGAATAAATTACGGCATTGAGAATAAAACTGAGGCACCTAGATATTGAATCTAGGTGCCTTTTTTTTGTAAAGATTTCGTGGTATTTACTCAACTATTTTTAAATAACTATTATTACTTTAATAGTTTTTGGAATTGGTGATGGTTTAAGCTTTATGAGCATCTTGTAATAGGGAGAAATTGTTGATGAACTATTTCGTATTGGGGCAGAACGATGGATGGGTATTGTATAATCAAAGGGTATAGGATAATATTGAAATATGGAGGCTATATGATGAATGTGTATTGAATAATGTTGGGTAAGTATGGAATAATCCTCAATGGGTATTAGTTTATGATGAAACATGGGGCTTTATGATGGATGGGAATGGCTTTATGATGGGTTATCGAGCGAATATGATAGAACAATTGCACCATATAAAACCCCTGTTTCAGTCAAGGTAAACGAGAAACCTTTAGCAATAAAGTGCTGCTTAGGGCAAGAACAACACCCCCACCAGTTTCCATTATTTTTAACTACTACTTTTTTATTTTGTAGGAATATAGTACAGCACTTTAGCATTGGAAAATTTATTATACCAAAAAATAAACTATTCCTTGCCAGGACTACTTTAGTCCCAAGGTAAAGAGAAACTGTACATAAACCATCACTGCTGTCTTCTTGCCTCACCCACTAAAGGGGGTTCAACTTTTGGCATACCCTAAAACTGGACTGTCTGATTATACTTGTGTATTAGCGGCTAATAAGGGTATTTTAGCTTATTACATTGTTTCCCTGACATTATCATAAAAATAATAAGCTTAAAAGTGATATGAAATTTGAGCCTTTAAAATGATTTTATCGACACTTTATTAGGATAAATGGTTTAAACTCAAAATTTGCAATAAGAATTCTATTCCAAGCTTCAAATGGTTCAAACACCAGTATTTGATTGATTTTTTTATTATCATATTTCAC
>Ga0208259_1000042_pt1 | contig 48745 bp, 30 predicted proteins | sample CryBogCBH22May08_FD_184618 | JGI IMG/M metagenome (GOLD analysis project Ga0208259, IMG submission 184618) | Freshwater microbial communities from Crystal Bog, Wisconsin, USA - CBH22May08 (SPAdes) | ecosystem: Environmental > Aquatic > Freshwater > Lake | place: Crystal Bog, Wisconsin, USA... | reverse complement strand
TAGATGAGAATGATTTTAGAAATAGTCCTAAGACAGTTGAAGAAGTTTTAGCATCAATAGAAAGTGATCCATTTGGTGTGGAGGTTGACAAAAACTTCAAAGAGAAAGAAATGGAAACATTTCAGAAAACTCAACAGGAGATTGGAACTAACATGGCCGTAGTAATGTTTATGGTTGATGCTCTTCAATACTTTGGAAAAATGGAGAAGAATGAAGTGATGAAAATTGCGTATGAAATTGCTATGTACGGAACGCAAGGTTTTCATCCAGAGAAGAAAGATTACGTGGTTCCATCTATGCCCGGTAAAGTGTTTTCGGGATATCATATACTGGCATATTATTATGTAAGCTGGAAAATTGCCATCCCTGAAATGGTTGATAAATTACAATTACCTTTTGAAGAAGAATATAAATTGGCTTTATCAATTTCAAAACCTAAGTAATATGAATGACATTAAATTGATTACTGATGAACTTATTAAATTCAGAAATGAAAGAGATTGGGAACAGTTTCATAACCCAAAGGATTTGTCCTTAGCAATTAATATTGAGGCTGGTGAATTACTTGAATTATTTCTTTGGAAAAAGCCAGAAGAAGCCAAGATTGAAAAGGTAAAAGAAGAGTTAGCAGACATTTTTGCATTTTCTTTTTTATTGGCTGATAAGTTTGGGTTTGATGTAAAAGATATAGTGTTAGAAAAGATAAAAAGAAATGGAGAAAAATATCCAGTAGATAAAGCAAAAGGAACCGCAAAAAAGTATAATGAATTATAAAGATTTTGAACTTTCAATTCAAGTCTCGGAACCATATCCATTTAAACTTGAATCCATAAAGGAAATTGAAAATAATCAATGGGTTAAGTACCAATGGCCACTTGTTTATTTTTTGAAAAATGAAGGTATAAACAAAGCTTATATAGGTGAATCAAATAACGCATCGTTAAGGTTAAGAAATCATTTGACGAATCCAAAAAAAGCTGATATTTTTCAAACTGTTAACATCATAGGTAGTGATAAATTTAATAAATCAGCAACTTTAGACTTAGAGTCAAGACTTATACAGTATATTAATGCAGAAGGTACTTTTACCACTGAAAATTTAAATCTTGGACATCAAAATCACAACTATTATCAACAAGATTTATATAAAAATTTATTTTATACCGTTTGGCAAAAATTAATTGAAAAAAAGATTGTCTCTAAATCGCTCTCGGAAATTGAGAATTCAGAATTATTCAAATATTCTCCTTACAAGTCACTTAATGATGATCAATACAGATCTGTTTTAGAAATACTTACAAGCATTAACAAATCAAAAGGCAATTCAATCTTTGTCAGTGGGAGTGCTGGTACAGGAAAAACAATTTTGGCAACATACCTTATGAAATTATTAGTAAGTGATGTAAATAATATTGAGGATTCAGATATAAAAGAGGATGATATCTATGAAATTAGTTTAATAAAAGAATTTCAAAAAAATATCCTAAAGCCAAAATAGGATTTGTGATTGCAATGACTCCTTTGAGAGAAACCATCAAAAAAGTATTTAGTAATGTACCTGGCTTGAAAAAGCAAATGGTTATGTCTCCATCTGAAACTTTTAAATTAGGGATTAAATATGATTTATTAATTGTAGATGAAGCACACAGACTTAGACAGTATAGAAATATAAGTTGGAGAGGAGAATTCAAAAAAAAGAATCAATTATTAGGTCTAAGTGATGAAGGAACTGAATTGGATTGGATATTGGCGAATAGTCTTAATCAAATTTTCTTTTATGATGCTGCACAATCAGTAAAACCTTCAGATATACATGAATATAAGTTCACTGAATTGCTAAACAGTCCAAATACTTTAAAGTTAAGCTTGAAATCTCAAATGAGAACTAAAGGTGGAAACGATTATATTACTTTCATTGATAAACTATTAAATTGTGAAGTAATTAGAAAACCTAACTTTTCTAAAGAATTTGAATTAGAATATTTCGATACTTTCAAACCCCTCTATAATAAATTAAAAATCAAAGAGGAAGAATATGGACTTTGCAGAATGATTGCTGGTTATTCTTGGGAGTGGAAGTCAGATCCCAAAAGGAAAGAAAACCTTGATTTAAATGCAATTGATATTAGAATAGATGGTATGCAATTTCAGTGGAATAAAACTTACAATGATTGGATTACATCTGAAGACTCTTTTGAACAAATTGGCTGCATTCACACAACTCAAGGGTATGATTTGAACTACGTAGCAATCATTTTTGGGTTAGAAATAGACTACGATCCTATTCAAAATGAAATTGTAATAGACAAAACAAAGTATTTTGATAAGTATGGTAAAAATGGGGTAACTGATATTAATGACTTAAAATCTTATATAGTAAATATTTATAAAACTGTTCTTTACAGGGGTATTAAAGGAGTTTATATTTATGCTTGTAATAATAATTTAAAACAATATTTAAGAAAGCATTTAAATATTAGTCAAGATATAAATTTTATTAATGAGGCTAAAAGCAACAAACCAAGAATAATTCCTTTTGAATCAGTACAACCATTTGTAAATGCTGTTCCAATTTATGATATAAAGGTTGCTGCAACTAATTTCACAGACCCTCAATTTTACGAAGAGTTTAGTTGGGCTGAACTACCAATGCAGGTTACTCCAAAACGAGGTTATTTTATTGCACAAGTAATAGGAGAATCTATGAATAAGAAAATACCAAATGGTTCTTATTGTTTATTTAGTCAAGATGAAGGAGGTAGTAGAGAAGGTAAAATAGTTTTAGTTGAAAGTACTAAGATAGAAGATTCTGATTTTGGTTCTGGTTATACTGTGAAGGTATATCACAGTGTAAAACAAATAGGAGAAGATCAATGGAGTCATAAATCTATAACATTAAAGCCATTATCTAATAATCCAGATTTTAAGGATATAGAATTGATTGAGGATGAATTGAACCAATTAAAAGTTGTTGGAATATTTGAGCGAGTTTTGGCATAAACTCTATTTAATTATTTGTGTCTTAAATATTTAGATTAATACTTATAGTTGATAAATTAATTTATAAAAAACTAATGCATTAATATGAGAGAGAAAATTTATATAGCGGGACCATATACCAATGGGGATGTTGCTGTAAATGTTAGAAATGCTTTTGAAATTGCAAATAAGATTGCTGATTTAGGATTTGCACCTTTCGTTCCTCATTCAAGTCATTTTTGGCATATGTTGTTTCCAAGAGAATATGAATTTTGGATTGATTTGGATAATCAATTTCTTCCATGTTGTGATGCTTTATATAGAATTCCTGGTATCTCAGAAGGTTCTGATAAAGAAGTAGAATTAGCAATCGAATTAGGGTTGCCTGTTTTTTATGAAATTGAAGATTTGAACAATCATTTTAATAAACCAAAGTAACTATAGATTATTGTAAATAATATAACGTAGATGTATTTTGTATTGCGTTAGTGCCAGCAGGGAATACCCTTTTTTTGCCATAGCTATTGTAAAGTAATAGTTTTTTAAAAGGGCAAAAAAAGGTAGGAAGGGCTGGAACGGCCGCCTCAGCGGAACGCCCAAAATCTAGTAAAAAGGGAAAAACAAAAAGTAAATAAGAAGACAAATAACTACGGATTAGTTTTTCTTCTTATTTGCGTAATTGATATGAGTTGGAATATCCCTTAAATTCGCAGCTTAAACTACATCTTTTGAGTGCTACAGTATTGTTTATTACTCCGCCTTTTACACAGCTGAATACGCCATATCCTGCTACTGCTTACTTAAAGGGGTTTCTGAATACTAAAGGCATATCATCTTTTCAGTGCGACCTTGGAATAGAAGTAACCATTGCTTTGTTTTCTAAAGAAGGTTTACAAAGAATGTTTGATAGAGTTACTGCTACTACTTCTTCTACTAATGAATCAGCAGTTGCATTAACGGATAATGCGTTAAGAATACTGGCCTTAAAGGAAGACTTTATTCGTACAATTGATGCGGTGATTTTATCTCTGCAGGGAAAGAATCCTACACTATCGCACCTAATTTGTAAAAGAGATTTTCTGCCCGAGGCTTCCCGCTTTGCACAAACCGATGATTTGCAATGGGCTTTTGGTAGCATGGGTTTAATAGATAAAGCCAAGCATCTTGCTACCATGTATCTGGAAGATTTATCCGATTTTATTACGGAATGTATAGATCCTCATTTTGGGTTCAGTCGTTATGCGGAAAGGCTGGGTAGGTCAGCCAATACATTTGATGAGTTGTATACTACACTTCAGCAACCACTTACCTATATTGATGAAATACTACTGACTATCTTGGCAAAAAGAATGGAAGATGTACAACCTGAAATGGTGGCATTATCTGTACCATTTCCAGGTAACTTATATGCATCTCTTCGTTGTGGAGAATGGATAAAAAAGCATTATCCTAATACCAAAGTAGTCATGGGTGGTGGCTTTGCCAATACGGAACTTAGATCGCTATCCGATGAAAGAGTATTTGAATATTACGACTTTATAACCCTTGATGATGGGGAGGCTCCTGTAGAGCAGCTGATACAGTACATACAGGGAAAAGCACCAATTGATAGCCTTAAACGTTGCTTTGCATTGGTGGAGGGCAAGGTTACTTATTTCAATAATAAATCCTGCACTGATTATAAGCAGGGTCAGGTGGGTACGCCTGATTACAGCGACTTGTTGCTGGATAAATATATCTCTGCAATTGAGGTGGTAAACCCAATGCATAGCTTATGGAGTGATGGCCGTTGGAACAAACTGACTATGGCACATGGATGCTACTGGGGTAAGTGTACTTTCTGTGATATTTCGCTGGATTATATACAACGTTACGAACCAATAGCAGCACAGTTGCTTTGCGATAGAATGGAAACCATTATAGCACAGACAGGACAGAATGGTTTTCATTTTGTAGATGAGGCTGCACCACCTGCTCTAATGCGCGAACTAGCGCTGGAGATACTAAAAAGAAAGATGGTGGTAAGCTGGTGGACGAATGTACGTTTCGAGAAAAGCTTTACCAAAGATCTTTGTCTTTTGCTGAAAGCCTCGGGTTGTATAGCCGTTTCGGGAGGACTGGAAGTGGCATCGGACAGACTGTTGCTATTGATAGATAAAGGCATTACAGTGGCGCAGGTAGCTAAGGTAAACAGAAACTTTACCGAAGCAGGAATAATGGTGCATGCCTACCTGATGTACGGCTTTCCTACACAGACTGCACAGGAAACAATCGACTCGCTGGAGATGGTTCGACAACTATTTAAAGCAGGCATATTGCAATCTGCTTTCTGGCATCAGTTTGCACTTACAGCGCATAGTCCGGTTGGGATGAATCCGGAGAAGTATAAGATAAAGATTACCAATAAAACCATTGGTACATTTGCCAATAACGATGTGGAGTTTAAAGACCCTACAGGAGCCGATCATGATACTTTTAGCTTTGGTTTGAAGAAGTCGTTGCTAAACTACATGCACAACCTTTGTCTGGATGATCCTTTAAACAAATGGTTTGAATTTAAAGTGCCTAAAACCACAATTGATCCTGACTTCATTATCAAGGCATTGGAGGAAGAAGAACTTGCTGTATTCAAGCCAACGGCTAAGATAGTATGGCTGGGTAAAACCCCTGTGGTAGAAATGATTACAAAGTCGAAGAAGGGTAATACCTGGCAGGTAGCATCACTTACATTCCAATCGAAAAAAGAGACTTTCAATATTAAAGTTGGAGAAGCTGAGGGACTTTGGTTTGCATCTATGCTGGAAAGACTTTCTGTCAACAATAGTAAGATCTGGACACTGCAGGAAGTAAAAGATGATTATGAAGCTGCAGGGCTGGAAGACTTTGAATTGTTCTGGGATAATAAGCCAGTTAATGGAATGAATAAAGTAGGGTTGCTAAGGCTGTAATACAAGGAGATAGGAGTTAGAATATAGGAGACAGGAGAAATACAAATTAATACCCTTGAATCGTGAGGGTATATTCGTAAATTGTGATGGAATAGATGTGTATGAATTTTGTATTTACTTATAACTTAAAACTAACCACTTAATACTTTCTATGGTTTATATACCAGTATACTTTGCTCTAAATATTTAAGTCTCTGGTAGTGATATACTTCTTTAAAACCAGCTTCAATCCACTGGTCTTTATGAATTGGATTGATATATACTATATAAATTGTACGGGGCTTTTCATCTAAGCTATCCAACACATTATTTACCACCCCACTCATGATGATTTCGTTGAATGGATTGAAGAAGAATAAGCAATCAGCATCATTCTGAATTTCATAATAGAAGGCGTCGTTATTGATAACGTTGGACTTGAAATTAGAAATCTTTTCCTTTGTTATAGCAAGGTTCTTTTTTGCTACTTCGCAGAATTCTCTGGAGAAATCAATGCCACTTACTTTCTTAAATCCATGATGAGCAGCCACACACATAGCTCTTCCATAACCACAACCAAAATCAATGAAATGTTTTCTGATGTTTGTAGGTAAGTGCTTGAAAGTATTCTCCAGTAGAAAATAGCTTACAGGTGTATAAATAGAATTGTTGGAAATGTCTATACCATCATCCTCCAAGCTTTCCAGTTCATCTAGTCCGGAAGTATGAATGCCATATTTTCTTTCACCTTTAATATCGTTTATCAAAAGAAATGTTGCCAACCGGATATTCCAGTTAATGGCGTTGTAGAAAAAACAGCGTAAGTAAGTGAGTGCTTTCATGTGTTTAAGGCAACAAAACTAATGTTCTGCCATTAATATTCTATAGAAATTAGAAGAAGATCTTTTTGAAGTAATATAGTCAACTCATTTTCTCTCAAAGTAATCTTAATTAAACTTCTATTTATTATAGACAAACTAAAAAAACTTACTTTCATGGCCTTGAATTAATACAATAGCATTTATGAAAGAATTTAAGCTGTTTATAGTTACTTTATTATTACTGCTAGCCAGTACATTTAACCTTTATGCACAAACCGAAACACAGAAAGAAGCAAAAAACACTAAATCGCTTACAAAAGCAGAGCGTATTCATGCAAAGAAACAACAATGGAAGAAACATATTCAGGTATTTGATACTTCAGCTTCACAGATTATTACCCGTATAGAAGATATTAATAATACCATGAATGATATTAGCGATATCATGGATAATGGTTTTGATACGCTGGAGCTTAGCAGAGAACTTCCTGTTATTGTAAAGAGTTTACAGAGTACCAAATTTAGTATTACAAATAGAGGTAATAATATGAGCTTGAGAAGGCTGTCTATTATTCAATCTCTGATGGATGACTGGATGGATCAATTGAAAGAATGGAAGACTGATTTATTTACGTATAGTACCCAGTTGGTAAGCATAACAACACAGATTGGTGCAATGACCAATGATTCTTTATTAAGACAATTACCTGCTGATACTTCTCTTAGAAATCTTTATGCTGAAAGAGTAAAAGAACTGAAGAGTAAATGGCTAAGTACTGACAGCATTGCTAAGAAAACGCTTAAGAGAATAAATATATTTCAAAGCATAGTTTCTGAAAATTATCTAATTGCAATTACTGTTGATAAACAGGTGGATTTACTGGTAAAAACATTCTGGCAAAAGGCTTTAGGCCAGGAGTACTCTTTTATATGGAATGTAGATACTATTCATCGTAATCAGATAAGTCTAGATACAGCAATCAGTAGAACCAATAAGATTAATTCCAAGGTTTTATACTATTATATGGATACTAGCTGGAACCATAGAATTATAGGTATAATTTTATTTGTAATTTTCTTCCTTTGGGTTTGGTTAAGTATTAATAAAATAAAACAAAAACATGACCAGGTAAGCGATGCTTTGATGAAGCTGGAGTACATACATCTATTTCCAATAAAAGCTTCACTGGTATTTTTATTTACTATAGCTCCTTTCCTCGATATGCATGCTCCAGGGGTTTATAACGAGATATTACAATTAATATTAATAGTGATTTTAACTGTATTACTAGCCTTGAAATGGCCAATGAAACAGTTCTTGTATTGGTTGGTTCTTGCTTTGATATTTGAAATTCATTGTGCAGATAATTTACTAATCTCTCCATCTTTTACCCCTCGATTCTGGCTATTGTTTATTGATTTAATTTCCATGTTGTTTGGTGCATTATTATTAAAGGCAATGGTTAAGAAAAAAATACATTCTTTTCCTGCAATTAAACAACTCACTATAGGATTTACGTTTCTTACGTTTGCATCATTAATATGTAATATTTTTGGTAGAGTAACCCTATCTTCCTTACTTGGCAATACGGCAGTTTTTAGTTTCTGTCTTGCTATAGAATTGATGATATTTATTAAGATATTACTAGAAGCTGTTTACTTGCAATTGGAAGCTGCTAAGAAGTCTACACGATTTGCACAATATCTGAATTATCAGAATATTGAAGGTCGCTTAAAAAGTATTTTAGTATTTCTGGCAATAATTTTCTGGGTAATAAACCTTACACAAAATCTGAACCTTTTTGATAATGCATATAACCTTATCAGTATATTCCTGAATACAGAAAGAACGGTTGGTAGTACCAATTTCACTTTTGGTAGTGTAATGGTTTTCTTCCTGATAATATGGGTTGCTAACTTCCTTCAGAAATACATTGGATATTTCTTTGGTGATACCGGTATGGATGAACAATTCCCTAAAAAGAAAATTGGAACTTCTATATTGTTAATAAGATTATTAGTGCTAACTGTTGGCTTCTTTTTGGGTGTAGCTGCATCTGGATTGCCTATTGATAAAATAACAATAGTAATAGGAGCATTGGGCGTAGGTATTGGTCTTGGTTTGCAGAATATTGTAAATCAGTTAGTGTCGGGAATCATTCTTGCAATAGAGCGTCCTATTCAAGTTGGCGATGCAATTGAGATTGGTGGTAGATCAGGCAAAGTAAAAGAGATAGGTATTCGTTCCAGTCGATTATTAACCGCCGATGGTGCTGAAATAATTGTTCCAAATGGCGACCTATTATCGCAAACTATTACCAACTGGACTATGAACAATAATAATGTTAGAGTAGAAATTGTAGTAAAGATTGGGAATGCCCAGAATGTAGATAATATTAAAGAATCCATTACTTCTTTGCTGAATAATCCAGAAGTAATGACTACTCCAGCGCCGCAAATATTTGTTACCGGAATTGCTAAAGAAGGCTTTGAATTGAAGGTGTTATTCTGGGTGTTTGAAATTAGTAAGTCGGCTACTATGAAGAGCGAGATTCTGAAAAATATCTATGAAAAATGTCAGTCCGAAGGAGTAGATATATTATAGTTTACGGGGCTCTGATAGTATATAAAGTAGTTTAAAACATTCATTAGATTGTAAAAACTGCCATTGAGGTATAGTATTATTCATTAAATCTTTTACATTTGCAGCGCAAAGGCGGATTTGTTTATTGTTCAGCCTTAATACGAACTAATAAACGATAATCACTTCTGATTACTTATTCAGAGTTTTTCGTTTCCAATTAGTTAGTATTGAGCTCACTGCAAATCTCGATGCATTATTTCTTAATAATTATTACTTTGTTATGAGTATTAGAAAAGAACTGGAGAAACGAATCCTGGTAATTGATGGTGCAATGGGTACCATGATTCAGCGACATAAACTGGAAGAAGCTGATTACAGAGGAGACCGTTTTAAAGACTGGCCTTCTGATGTAAAAGGCAACAATGATTTGTTGTGTATTACCCAACCAAGAATCATTATAGATATCCATAAAAAATATCTGGAAGCAGGTGCTGATATTATTGAAACTAATACATTCAGTAGTACCACTATTGCTATGGCAGATTACGATATGCAATCCCTTGCTTATGAGCTGAATGTAGCTGCTGCTAAATGTGCCCGTCAGGCAATTGATGAATATAAAGCGGATCATCCGGAGGCTTTAAATAAATATGTAGCCGGTTCTATAGGTCCTTTAAATAAAACATTAAGTCTTTCTCCCGATGTAAATAATCCAGGATATAGAGCCTTAACTTTCGATGAGGCTGCAACTGCTTATAAAGAGCAGGTGTCTGGCTTGGTAGATGGTGGTGTAGATGTTATACTAATAGAAACCATCTTCGATACACTGAATGCTAAAGCGGCTATTTACGCTGTAAAAAATTACTTCAGAGAAACAGGTAAAGAAGAGTTGCCTATCATGATTAGTGGTACTATAACGGATGCCAGCGGACGTACTTTAAGTGGACAGACACTCGAAGCTTTCTATGTATCTATTGCTCATGCAAGACCTTTAAGTGTGGGACTTAATTGTGCACTTGGTGCGCAGGATATGCGTAGTCATATAGAAGAATTGTCCGAAATTGCTGTCTGTTATACATCGGCATATCCTAATGCGGGTTTGCCAAATGCAATGGGTGAATACGATGAACAACCGCATCAGACTGCGCACTTTATTGAAGAGTGGGCAAAGGAAGGTTTTGTGAATATTGTTGGTGGATGTTGTGGTACAACACCAGAACATATTAAACATATAGCAGATAATGTAAGGAGTATTGCTCCAAGAAAATTACCGGAATTAGAAGTGTCTTTATAATAGCAAAAATACAATGAGTACAATAAAACCATATTTACGATTAGCGGGTTTAGAACCTTTAATTGTTCGTCCTGAAACCAATTTTGTAAACGTTGGGGAGAGAACGAATGTGACTGGTTCCAAGAAGTTTGCAAGACTGATTAGAGAGAACAAATATGAGGAAGCTTTAAGCGTTGCACGTCAGCAGGTGGAGAGTGGTGCACAGATACTGGATGTGAACATGGATGATGCCATGCTGGATGGTAAAGAAGCAATGGTTACCTACCTCAATTTATTGCAGAGCGAACCTGATATTGCGCGCATTCCTATTATGATAGATTCTTCTAAATTCGAGATTATAGAAGCTGGTCTTAAATGCGTTCAGGGTAAGTGTATTGTGAACTCTATTTCTATGAAAGAAGGAGAGGAGAAGTTCATTCATCAGGCGCAGATATGTAAGGATTTTGGTGCTGCCGTAATAGTAATGGCTTTTGATGAAGATGGACAGGCTGATACATTGGATAGAAGAGTTTCAATCAGTAAAAGAGCTTACGAGATTCTTACAAAACAAGTAGGCTTCGATCCGGAAGATATTATATTCGATTTAAACATATTTGCTATCGCTACCGGGTTAGAAGAACATAATAATTATGGTGTAGACTTCATAGAAGCAACCAGAATTATCAAACAATCTTATCCTTTAGTGAAGATCAGTGGTGGGGTGAGTAATCTTTCTTTTTCTTTCAGAGGAAACGATACTGTTAGGGAAGCTATGCATTCAGTATTTCTATATCATGCCATTAAAGCAGGTATGGATATGGGCATAGTGAATGCAGGGCAATTAATGATTTATGATAACATAGATGCTACTCTCAGAGATCTTTGTGAAGACGTAATCCTGAATAGAAATAATGATAATAATGAGGCTACCGAGAAGCTGATTTCTTTTGCTGAAACAGTAAAGGGAAAAGCGAAAGAAGAAAAGAAAGATGAGGCATGGAGAAGTGAATCTGTTGAGCAACGCTTAGCACATGCATTAGTACATGGTATTACAGAATTTATTGAAGCAGATACAGAAGAAGCCAGACTAAAATATCCTCGTCCTTTAGAAGTTATTGAAGGCCCTCTTATGAGTGGTATGAACATCGTTGGTGATTTGTTTGGAGCGGGTAAAATGTTCTTACCACAGGTAGTAAAGAGTGCGAGGGTAATGAAGAAATCTGTGGCCGTACTTACACCATTTATAGAGGCAGAGAAAGAGGAAAGAAAACAAGCTCACCTTGCTGCAGGTACTGTAAATGAAGAGGGTGCAGGTGCTGCAAAAATTCTGATGGCTACTGTAAAAGGAGATGTACACGATATAGGTAAAAATATTGTGGGCGTTGTATTGGGTTGTAATGGATATGATATTATAGACCTTGGTGTAATGGTGCCTGCCGATAAAATACTGGATGCCGCACAGAAAGAAAATGTTGATATTATTGGGTTGAGTGGACTGATTACTCCTTCGCTGGATGAGATGGTGCACATTGCTAAAGAGATGACTCGTAGGGGGATGAAACAACCCTTGCTGATAGGTGGTGCAACTACCAGCAGAATACATACTTCCGTTAAAATAGCTCCCGGATACGAACATGGCGTGGTGCATGTATTAGATGCCAGTAGAAGTGTTACTGTGGCGGGTTCTTTATTGAATAAAGATACTAAAGATGACTACTTAAAGCAGGTGAAACAAGAGTATGCTATTATTAAGGAAAAGTATGACAATAAGGTGCCGGTAAAATCCTATCTTCCATACAATGAGGCAAAGCAGAATAAGGTAAAAATAGATTGGGATACTTATCAGCCAGTAAAGCCTACTTTCAATGGCAGTAAGGTGTTTGCTGATTATGATGTAAAGGAACTGCGAAAGTATATCGACTGGAAACCTTTCTTTATTGCCTGGGAAATGCATGGTAATTTTCCGGAAATTCTTACAGATAAAGTAGTAGGAGTAGAGGCTACTAAACTATATAATGATGCCAATGCATTGCTCGATAAAATTATTGCAGAAAAATGGTTAACTGCTAAAGGATCTATCGGATTCTGGGAAGCATCTTCAGAAGATGATTCTGTATGGGTGAAGGCTACAGATAAAGAAACCATTCGTCTGGAATTCCTTCGTCAGCAAATAAAGAAAGCACCGGGACAACCGAACCTTTCTCTGGCAGATTTTATTAAACCGGCCTCGGCCTCCCTGTATCCCTCCAAAGGAGGGACTTCAGACGCTGAGAATTTGGAAAGCAATCATAAAATTGAGTCTGCTTCAATCCCCCCTTTGGGGGGCGGGGGGGCTGATTACCTCGGCGCTTTTGCAGTTACTATACATGGTATAGAGCCTTACATAAAAGCATTCGAATCTGCGCATGATGATTACAATAAAATTATGTTGCAGGCGCTAGCCGATAGATTAGCGGAAGCCTTTGCTGAATGTCTGCACGAAAGAGTAAGAAAAGAATACTGGGGATATGCACAGTACGAGCAGTTTAGCAATGAAGAATTAATCAAAGAAATATATCAGGGAATACGTCCTGCTCCGGGTTATCCTGCATGTCCTGAGCATACTGAAAAATACAAGTTATTCAAGTTACTGAATGCTACCGAAACGGTACAGATTTCCTTAACGGAAAGTCTGGCTATGTATCCTGCATCTTCTGTTTGTGGCTGGTATATCAGTCACCCTCAAAGTCATTATTTTGGCATCGGAAAAATAGGAGAGGATCAGTTAGCTGATTATGCGCAGCGTAAAGGAATAAGCCGTGATGAAGCAGAGAAATGGCTAAGACAGAATATGGAATAATAATTAATAATGATGAATTAAAAATTAAGAATTATAAATCCATCATCAAGAATTTAAACTAAGAAATAGAGATACAATTTATGGTTGGTCTCTATTTTTTTATGACAAAACCCTGCCTGAAAACCTACAGAACCGATTCCTACATAATTATAGGGCTATTTGTAGTGCAATGGGGGTATAATTTAATTTCCAAAGAACTATTTGTAGTGAAATACTATAATTATTATCTTTCCATTGCCTTATTTGTAGTAAAAAATAGCAACAATTATATAGCTAACACCCCATTTGTAGTGAAAAAGTAAAATAATTATTCTTCCAATGGTAAAATGCATCTTGTTTGTACCATTGGACGAATAGGAAATGCATTTTTGCAGCTAATTTATAGCATTGGAAAGATAATTGTTTCACTAATGCACTATATTTATTGAACTATTTTTATTTTCTTGTATTTATTTATCATTATTGGGTTGAGTATTTATTTAAAATGAGTAATTAAAGTAGTCTCATTCTTGCTATATTGGATATTAAGTTAGTTGATTTAGATCAATAAGTTCAACAAAAGTCCTTCATCAAACATTTTACTATTATTTTTGTTCCTCTTATAAATTAATAATATATGCAACTCGACACTTTATATAACAGGGCTTTAAACTTCGAATTTCTTTCTATCGAAGAGGGAATGTACCTATTTAATCATGCCCCTATTGCCGAATTAATGTTTGTGGCAAACGAGCTTCGCAAGAAGCAGGTACCTCATGGAAAGGTTACCTGGCAAATAGATCGTAATCTGAATACTACCAATGTTTGTATTGCCAATTGTAAGTTCTGTAATTTCTACCGTATCCCTGGTCATGCAGAAGCTTATATTACGGATATGGATACTTACAGGGTCAAAATTGCCGAGACTATTAAGTATGGTGGAGATCAACTTTTATTGCAGGGCGGCCATCATCCCGAACTTGGTTTAGATTTCTACACAAAGACTTTCCGTGCTATAAAAAATGAATTTCCAACTATAAAGATTCATGCACTTGGGCCACCGGAAGTTGCGCACATTACTAAGCTGGAAAAATCTACTCATAAAGAAGTACTTACTGCCTTAAAGGAAGCTGGTATGGATTCTCTGCCAGGTGCCGGAGCGGAAATATTGGTGGATAGAGTTCGTCGATTAATCAGTAAAGGCAAATGCGGTGCCGATGAGTGGCTGGCTATTATGCACGAAGCACATAAACTGGATATTACTACGAGTGGTACCATGATGTTTGGGCATGTAGAAACACTGGAAGAACGTTTTATACACCTTACCCGTATCCGCGAAGTACAGGCCATGAAACCTGCCGATGCAAAGGGTTTCCTTGCGTTTATTCCATGGACTTTCCAGGATGCAGATACTTTGCTTGCTAAAATCAGAGGCGTTCATAATCTTACTACACCGGATGAATATATCAGGATGATTGCTATTAGTAGAATAATGTTGCCCAATATCAAAAACATTCAGGCTAGCTGGCTTACAGTAGGTAAAAAGACTGCTCAGATATGTTTAAATGGAGGTGCTAACGATTTCGGTAGCATCATGATAGAAGAGAATGTGGTAAGTGCTGCCGGCGCTCCTCATAGGTTTACTTACCGCACCATTCAGGAAGCCATAAAAGAGGGCGGTTTCGAACCGCAGCTTCGCAATCAGCAATACGAGTGGAGAACCATTCCTGAGGACATTGAAGAGCAGGTGGTGAATTACTAGGTTTTCGAAGTAAAAATTAAAAAACAAAAAGTAAAAATTAATTAGGACGTAAATAATTAATCTAATTGTATTTCTTTAAAGCGAAAGCTTTGTGTATTTATATATTCCATTTTCAAATTTTCAAATTCCCGAATTTTCAAATTGGTATCCTGTATTTTCATTCTTTTTACTGTTGCTTTTCTACTTTTTTCTTGATTTTGGGCATTGCCTTCGGCCCGGTCTATCTCTTCCTATCTCTTTTTGCACCCTTCTGCAAACAGGTCATTTGTCTTTAACTGGGGTATGGTGTGCAAAAAGAGGATATTCCCTGATAGCCCTAATGCAATACAACGTTTAGTGGGTGGCAACATAGCTATAATTATTATTTTAGTAACCTTTTAAATTCGAGGCTAGATTCTTTTAGCAACTTGGTTTGCCCTTACAAATATCCTTCTTCAGCTTGTTGTTACCCTAAAAAATGAAAATAAAAAGGTAAAATGCTCAAAAAAATACAAGAAGTTTTACCCATTGCAGCAGAATGTAAATGGAAGCCTAATAGGTAGAATAATGTAACAGTAGCAGTACTTTTACGGGATAGTAAGTTGAAAAGTTCTGTTATTTTTCCCCCCTTTTCACATTTGCTGTTTTACTTTTAACAGCTGTTCGTTTCATTTAACAAACACTTTTTAAATATTGCCGTTTATTTGCCACTCATAGAAAATCGGTCAAAAACCGGTTTTAAAGCTAATAAGTTCAAATAAGACCTGATGCAGCATTCCAAAGCTTTTAAATATTTAGCGCTTCCATTCATTGCAATATTGCTACATACTGTAGCATTTGCGCAAGATTCTACAGCCCCTGTTACTTCTGTACAAGCAGATTTGGTAAACATATTTAATCAGAAGCCTAAGAAGTATAAGATTGTTTCTATCAAAACTTCGGGGAATCATTATTTCGACGAAACTTTATTAATTTCTATATCTACCCTCAATATAGGGGATGAGGTAACTATTCCTGGCGGAGATAATTTTGCTCGTGCAATCAATAAATTATGGGCTCAGAGCTATTTTAGCAATGTAGAAATTTACATTACTAAACTGGTAGAAAATAATGTTAGCATTGAAATAGCCGTTACCGAAAGACCAAGACTAGGAAAGTTTGATTTTGAAAATATTGGTAAAGGAGAAAAAGATGATCTTAAACCCAAGGTTGGATTAATAGCAGGGCATATAGTTACCGAAAACTCTATCAGAACTGCAAAAGAAGCTATTAAAAAATACTACGCCGAAAAGTCTTATTACAATGTAGTTGTAGATGCTCGTCCCGAGAAAGATAGTACTTTAGGAAATGCTGTATTATTGATTTTCAATATCAATAAGGGGAATAAAGTACGAGTAGAAAATATTACATTCTCTGGAAACTCGGTAGAAGAATCCAAGTTAAAAAAGCAACTTAAGGAAACCAAAGAAAGATCTCGTCTTACTTTATTTCCGCCTATCGATACTGGTATATTTGCTTCTACAAAGAAGTATACTTTTGATGATTACCTAAGAGAAAGAGGATACTTCACAGTTTCCAGAACAGGTAAAGTATTAAATCCTTATTTCCGGTTCCATTACTTCACTTCTTCTAAATTTAATCAAACTAAATTCAATGAAGATCAGGATAAACTAATTGATTATTATAACTCAATTGGTTATAGGGATGCCGCTATTGTTGGCAAGCCTATTCAGCAACCAAATATGGAAGGCAATCTTAATATCCATATTAAAGTAAACGAAGGAAGACAATATCGTTTTGGTAATATCGGTTGGAAAGGAAATACTAAGTTTCCTGATTCTGTATTAACCATGATCCTAGGCATTAAAAAAGGGGATATTTATAACCTTGAATTGCTAAACAAACGCCTTGGAAAAGGTGGTGCTCCTGAAGGTAGCGATATAGCTAGTTTGTACATGGATGATGGATATCTTTTCTTTAGAACCGAGGTAACCGAGACCGCTGTATATAATGATACTATAGACTTCGAAATTAAATTTACCGAAGGCCCACAGGCAGTTTGGAAGAACGTAAAAATTGTAGGAAACGATAAAACAAAAGAATACGTAATAAGAAGAGAACTTAGAACCCTTCCGGGAGAAAAATTTAGTCGTTCAGATTTAATGCGTTCTGTAAGAGAGCTTTCTCAGTTGAACTACTTTAATGCCGAGAAAATCAATCCACAGGTAGTTCCAAATCCAGACGATGGTACAGTAGATGTTACCTGGCAATTGGAGGAAAAATCAAGCGATCAGCTAGAGCTAAGTGCAGGTTGGGGTGGTAATATTGGACTTACTGGTACTTTAGGGGTTAGCTTTAATAACTTTTCTGCAAAGAACATATTTAAAAAGAAAGCATGGGATCCATTGCCAATGGGTGATGGTCAAAAAGTATCCCTTCGATTCCAGAGTAATGGTACGGCCTTTCGTTCTTATAACTTCTCATTCACCGAGCCATGGTTAGGGGGTAAGAAAAGAAATTCGCTTACTTATTCTATATATGATACTAAGTATTCAAATTCTTATAATCCAATAACCGGCACGGTTACTTCATCTAGCAATCCTTCTTACATCCGTACAACAGGTACTTCATTAAGTTTGGGCAGACAATTGAAATGGCCAGATGATTATTTCTCTATGTCGGTAGGGTTAAGTTATACATTATATACACTGAACAACTATTATATAGATCGTATCAATCTGCCTGGTTTTAATAATGGACATTCTAATAACCTGAATGTGAAGGTTGCTGTTCAACGTTCTTCTATTAATAATCCGCAGTTCCCTGCAAGCGGTTCAAACCTATTAATGAGTCTTCAGTTAACGCCTCCATATTCTACTATGAATCCTGATATTGCTACTTCTTCTACTCCTTATCAGTGGATAGAGTATCATAAATGGAGATTTAACAGTGAATTTTATGTTCCACTTACAAAACCTATAGGCGAAGATCATAAACAACTGGTACTGAAAGTGGCAGCTAAATACGGGTTCTTAGGAAAATACAATACTAACCTTCAAATATCTCCTTTCGAGCGTTTTCAGGTGGGTGATGCAGGTTTAAGTAATCAGTTCGCACTGTTGGGATATGATATCATATCTCAAAGAGGTTATCCTGTTTACCAATCATCCGATCCTACCAAAAATCCAGATCAGTCAAGCGCTTCTCAATACTTTACTATGTTTAATAAGTATGTGTTGGAAATGCGTTATCCTTTAAGTTTAAGTGCTGGAAGTACTATTTATGGACTTGCATTTATGGAGGCCGCAAATGGCTGGTATAGCTTTAAAGAATACAATCCATTTAAACTAAGACGCTCTGTTGGTCTGGGTATGCGTTTTTATTTACCTATGTTTGGTTTGCTTGGATTTGATTATGGTTTAGGATTAGATAGATATACGCCAGGATCGTCTTTGAAAGATATCTCCAGGTTTACCTTTATGCTAGGTTTTGAACCTGAATAAAATATAATTGTACCGCTAAAAGTATGTATATGAAAAAGTACCTTTTTTTATTGTTTGGTGTTTTATTATTCACTGTAAATAATATTAATGCACAGCGTTATGCTATCATAGATACTAAATACATATTGAGTAAGATTCCAGATTATGTAGATGCAGATAAAAAGTTGCAGCTTTTAAGTGATCAATGGCAGAAAGAAATTGATGATAAACAAGCCGAGCTGGATAAGATGAATAAGGATTTTGAGGTGGAACAATATATGCTTAGCGACGATTTAAAAAAGAAAAGAGAGGCTGAAATTGCTAATAAAGAGAAAGAAGTAAGAGATCTTCAGAAAAAGCGCTTTGGATATGATGGCGATCTTTTTAAACAAAGACAAAGGATTGTAAAGCCTATTCAGGACAAAATATTTACGGCTATTCAAAAAATTGCTGTTGCCAGAGGCTACGATTTTATTCTGGATAAAAGTGAAGGAATTACTGTTATATTTGCCGACCCAAAGTTGGATAAAAGCGACGATGTATTAAGAGAAATGGGGATCAAATTACTATAAACTAAAACTAATTAAAAATATTCAATCACAGATTGAAAGGGTCAAACAACTAAATATCAAATAAAAATTAAAATGAAAAAAGTTCTCCTGTTTTCTGTTGCTATTATTGCAGCGTGCATGTTTTCAACTACTACCAAAGCCCAAATTAAAATTGGTTCTTTCGATGAAGAAAGTGTTCTTGGTTTAATGCCAGGTATTCAAAAAGTAGATACTATCTTACAAAAATATGTAGAAGATTCTTTAAAGACTGAGTATGACTACGAATTAAGCGAATACAAACGTCAGGATAGCGTATTGAAAGATAGCGCACATCCTGTAAGTGGTAGCTTGAAAGCAATCTTACAAAAAGAATTGTCTAATCACCTATACAAAATTCAAAACTGGCAACAATATCAAAATCAAAAATTACAGGCAAAACAAGAAGAGTTGCTCGTACCTTATCGTCAGAAAGTATATGATGCATTAAGAGAAATTATTGCAGATCAAAAGTATACTTATGTATTTAAGAGTGAAGTGTTTTTTGCACCTATTCCAATTCACGACAACTTAGCTATTAAAGTAGCTTTGAAATTGAAATTGAAATTGCCAAACGAAGTATTACAAGCTCTTCAGGATCAAGCTCCAGGAGCTCCTGCTAAGCCATCTGCTCCTATTAAACCATCTCCAAGAACTGGTGGTCACTAGGATTATATCAGTGTTGTAATTAAAGCAATAAAATACAATCGTTTTGTGCTTTTATCACAACCTGCATATAGGGTAAAAATTCATTCAAGTATAATTACAGATAAATTTTATAATAAGCACCCTTAGTGGGTGCTTATTAATTTTAGGGTAAGACTAAATATACAGAAATCTATATTTTTGTATAAAGGGTAGGGTGATAATATTCGAGTTTTCTCAACTCAATATTTGTACAACAGTTTTCTGAGAATAAAAAGAGTTTTAATAAAATAGTATATGGAACAAAAGGGTGCTATAGGCGTTTTTGATAGTGGCTTTGGAGGATTAACCATCCTTAAAGCTATTGTAGAAGAATTGCCCGAATACGATTATCTCTATCTGGGAGATAATGCAAGAGCCCCTTATGGCAATAGAAGTTATGAAACGGTATACCAATATACCTTACAGGCTGTAGAATGGTTTTTTAGTCAGGGATGTAGTCTGATAATACTGGCATGCAATACAGCTTCGGCAAAAGCCTTAAGATCTATTCAGCAACTAAATATACCATTACATAATAATAAGCGTGTTCTAGGGGTTATTAGGCCTACTGCAGAGATAGTTGGTGAATTTTCTGCAACAGGCAACATTGGTGTGATGGGTACAGTGGGAACAATTAATTCAGATTCTTATAAAATTGAAATTAATAAGTTCTTTCCTGCTGCTAAAGTATTTCAACAGGCATGTCCTATGCTGGTGCCAATAATAGAGAATGGGGAACATGAAACATCGGGAGCCGATTTTTTCGTAAAGGAATATACTGCCGCTTTAATGGCTCAATCGAATAGCATTGATACAGTGTTATTGGGTTGTACGCACTACCCATTATTGGCGAATAAAATAAAGCAATATCTGCCAGAAAATGTAATGGTTGTTGATCAGGGAAAGATAGTTGCGGCAAGTCTTGCCGACTATTTAAAACGTCATAATGAAATAGAGATACACTGTAGTAAAAATGCTTCCAGAATCTTTTATACTACCGACAATACAGAAACTTTCAATCTGCTTGGTCCATTGTTTTATGGAGCTCCAATAACTTCTAAAAAAATTACGCTTTAATAATATTATCAGGTGTTTAAAGTTTTAATATTATTAGTATGATAATGGGTAATTACAAAAGGTTCTTTTTATACTTACGTTATTAGTAAAGAGTTTTAATTATATTATACAATTTGCATAAAGAAGGGCTTATTAGTTTGTTAATAATCTCGGCTGCTTTTTCTATTTTTTCCACTTTACACACTAAGAGTATGAATATAACGTTGCGTGCGTTAATTTCACATCTGCTTACTAATCCGTGTGCCCATTAAATAAACTACTTACAAACGTCTATGTCTATAGACGTTTTTTTTATAACCAAATATTAGCAGCAAAAAGGAGTAGGCTAAACGGTTGGTTAGTATATATTTGCTCATATTCATACGATGAAAAAAATAGACTGGTACATATTTAAAAAGTTCATCACTACCTTCTTCTTCTCTATATTTTTATTTACTGTAATAGCAGTAGTGATTGATATAAGCGAAAAAGCAGATGACTTTGTACATTCTCAATTACCTGTACATAAGATTATTACAGATTATTATTTTGGTTTTATTCCGCACATTGTAGCCTTGTTATTTCCCTTATTTGTTTTTATTGCGGTTATATTCTTTACCTCTAAAATGGCAGAGAAAAGTGAGATAGTTGCAATACTTGCCAGTGGCACTACTTACTTTCGCTGGTTACGACCTTATTTTGTTGGAGCATTTTTTCTGGCATCTATTCTATGGGTGGCTAATCATTACATAGTTCCCAATGCTAACAAAGCCAGAAGTGCATTTGAAACTGTGTACATTGATGGAAACTCCTCCTACGAAAATCTGGTTAAAAACAGGGATAGAGTTGCGAGTGATTTGTATATTAAAATCGACTCATTTACTTACGCCGGTATTTATAACTATGATACCATCAGTAAGCATGGCGGTCCTTTTTTTATGTACAAAATTCATGGTACAGAAGTTACAGAAAATAAAAGAGCAGAAGGAATTACTTGGGATAAAACAAAAAATTCATGGAAGCTTGAAACGGTAACCTTTAGAACTATAAATGGATTGCACGAGAAAGTTACCTACCCGGTTCAGGAATACATAAAATTCGAGTTTAAGCCCAATGATCTGAACCATGATAAATACACAAAAGATAAATTGACCACTACGGAATTAAGGCACTTTGTTGCGTTGGAAGAGAAACGAGGTTCAGAGACTTTGAATGAATTGAAAGTTGAATTGGCCAGAAGAGATGCTACTGCATTTTCTGTAATATTACTAACCTTGATAGGTGCCGTGGTAGCAGGGAAAAAAGTACGGGGAGGAAGTGGTGCACACATGGCTATCGGTTTTATCACTGCCGCACTTTATATTGTAGCAGATAAATTTTCTACCGTATTTTCTACAAAGGGTAGCTTTCCTCCAACACTAGCGGCCTGGACACCCAATATTATATTTACAGTAGTAGCCATAATATTTTATAGAAAAGCACCAAAATAAAACTATTCAAAATGACTATACAGCAAGCTCAGCAAGATGTGGATGAATGGATTAAAACGGTTGGAGTAAGATACTTCAGCGAATTGACCAATCTAGGTATTCTGATGGAAGAAGTGGGCGAACTTAGTCGTTTGATGGTTAGAAAGTATGGCGAACAGTCATTTAAAGAGTCTGACAAAGGCAAAGAAATTTCCGATGAAATGGCTGATGTGCTATGGGTGCTTATTTGTCTTGCAAACCAGACAGGCGTTGATTTGACAAAGGCATTAGAACAGAATTTCGAGAAGAAAAATATCCGCGATGCTACCCGTCATATTGAAAATTCCAAATTAAAATAGCGTTAACACTTGTTAGTTTTAATTATTTAGTTATTTTCGCTCTAATAATTAAAACAGTTGCGGCCAGATTATCCATATAAAATATTTCCCGATTCAAGAAGTAACTATTTCTTCTTGATGAGTGCGCTTGCAATGGGTGCATTGTAATAGTTTTCTATACCTGTTTGTGGTATAGCTTCTTTCTGTACAAATGCTTGTACAAATTACAAGCGAATTTCAAAGTATTTAATTTTTTTCATTCAACAATAATTGTAATAATATGTCCAACACAAACATTGATTTTCTTCCATTATTAGGAACAGATTATGTGGAATTTTATGTGGGTAATGCTAAACAGGCAGCTCACTTTTATAAAACTGCTTTTGGTTTTCAAAGTCTTGCTTATGCAGGTCCCGAAACTGGAGTAAAAGATAAAGCCAGTTATGTTGTTCGTCAGAATAAACTAACATTCGTATTTACAACTGCTATGCATAGCAATCATGTAGTATCTGATCATGTTGCAAAACATGGAGATGGAGTGAAATTTTTATCTCTTGGTGTAAATGATGCAAAAGATGCATGGCATCAGACTACTTCCCGTGGAGCAAAAAGCTTTATGGAGCCAACGGTTATGAAAGATGAGTTTGGCGAAGTAGTGATGAGTGGTATTCATACTTATGGAGAAACTGTACACTTATTTATAGAAAGAAAAAATTACACAGGTACATTTATGCCAGGGTTTAAAGCATGGACATCCAACTATAATCCTACCGACACTGGGTTGCTTTATGTAGACCATTGTGTAGGAAATGTAGGTTGGGGACAAATGAATACATGGGTTAAATTCTATGAAGATGTAATGGGTTTCAAAAACATTTTATCTTTTGATGATAATGATATTTCTACAGAATATTCTGCGCTGATGAGTAAGGTAATGAGCAACGGAAATGGATATGTGAAATTTCCTATCAATGAGCCAGCAGAAGGCAAAAAGAAATCTCAGATAGAAGAGTATCTGGAATTCTATGAAGGAGAAGGTTGCCAGCACGTTGCTTTAGCTACTCATAATATTATTGAAACAGTAACAGAGTTGCAAAACAGAGGAATTGAATTCCTTAAAGTACCTGGAAGTTATTACGATGAATTATTTGATAGAGTAGGGGCTATTGATGAAGATTTAAAACCATTAAGAGAGCTTGGTATTTTAGTAGATAGAGATGATGAAGGTTATCTGCTACAGATATTTACAAAGCCAGTAGAAGATAGACCAACTGTATTCTTCGAAATCATTCAGAGAAAAGGAGCTAAGAGCTTTGGAAAAGGAAACTTTAAAGCATTATTCGAATCTATAGAAAGAGAACAAGAATTAAGAGGGAACCTATAAAAATTATTAAGAATTATTTTTTGATATTTGATTATCTCAAAATTTAATAATCTATTTATTTGTAAATCCATTTTACTTTGTCATTAATACAAAGGCTTATTTATGTTAATCTTAATAGCAATATTGATTTTGGTTCCTATTGCAGTATATCAAAGTGTTAAACTTAATAAGGGAATAAAGAAGTTTGAGAAAGAACAAAGTAAAAAGGTAATTGGTATCGTTATATACAACGATGAACTTTCTGAGAATAGTTTTTATAGACTTGGAGCTGGTATATATTATCCAACAGTTTCATTTACAACATTAGAAGGTATTGAAATTATTGGGAAGCCTATTATTGGATTTACATCACAAGAAGATTTACCTCCTATATACAATGTATATGTTTTTTATAATCCTAGAAAACCAAAAGAGTTTTATATTGAACTTTCAGACGAATAAAATAATTTCATATAAAATGAATTCATTACTTTTAGAAGGATTAGGATAAATTAGCATGAAATTGAATATTCACTTTATTATTTAGACATATTATGAAGTTAGTTTCTTATTTAGTTGAAGGTCATGATCAGTTAGCATTCTTACATAATGACAGACTTTTCGATTGTGATCTCGTAAACCCAGCCTTGCCTAATAGCATGAACATGTTTCTCAATTACTGGGAGGATATGTTTCCAATTGCACAAGCCACAAATGCTGCGATCATTGATGGAAGAATTAGTGAGGATAAAGGTATTTTAATGGAAGATTTAAAAATTCTTGCACCAGTTCCTTTCCCAACTTCCTGCAGAGACGGATATGCATTTCGTCAACATGTTGCTGCAGCACGTAGAAATAGGAAAGTACCCATGATTGAGGAGTTTGATCAGTATCCAATCTTCTATTTTACCAATCATCATAGCATTCAGGGCCCAGGTGATATCAGGTGTATGCCAGATCATTTTGAAAAGTTAGACTTTGAATTGGAAGCCTCCATTGTTATTTGTAAAGCTGGAAGAAACATCAAAGCAGAAGATGCAGATGAATATATTGGTGGCTTAATGATTATGAATGATATGAGTGCCCGTAGATTACAAATGGAAGAAATGTTGTTGAATCTAGGGCCTGCAAAGGGGAAAGACTTCTCTACTGTAATCGGACCATGCCTTGTTACTTTGGATGAACTGGAACAATATGAAATTGCACCAAAAGAAAATCACAATGGTAAAGCATGGAAGCTAAGCATGAAATGCTGGGTGAATGGCGAACAGGTAAGTGACGGTAATTTGGGAGATATGGACTGGACTTTCGCAGAGTTAGTAGAACGTTGTAGTTATGGTGCAACAATTTTCCCTGGTGATGTTATTGGTAGCGGAACTGTTGGAACTGGTTGCTTTCTTGAATTGAATGGTACAGGCAAACTAAACAATCCCGATTATCCAGAACAGTGGTTGAAAGAAGGAGATGTAGTAGAAATGGAAATAGAAGGATTGGGTAAATTGAAAAACACTATTGTAAAAGAAGACGGAGAAGAGTTTAGTATTCTGAAAAGAAAGAAAATATAAGAGTTTAATTAACTAATTAGCGGATTAACGAATTGGCGAATTCCTTAAATTACTAATCAAAGGAGAATTAATTTGTTAATACGCTAAATTAGAATTTATGGCTACTTATTTATCTTTTACAGAGTTGCCTTTATGGGATGAGGCTGTAAACTTTGCTGCTGAAGTTTATATTTTTTGTGAAGGGGCTAATATGAAATCAGATTTTAGAATGAAAGATCAAATAAGGGCAGCTGCATCTTCAATTTCTAATAATATAGCAGAAGGATTTGAATATGATAATAATAGGGTATTTATAAGGTTTTTGTATTATGCGAAAGGCTCTTCGGGAGAGGTTTTTAATCAATTTACAATATTGCATAGAGCAAAAATAATTGATGATAATGCTTATTTATATTATACTATAAAAGTAACTGACTTATCAAAGAAAATAGGAGGTTTAATTAAATATCTTAAAACTCAGATTGTAAAATGATTCAATGTATTAATTCTTTAATTAGTTAATCCGCTAATTCGTTAATTATTATGACTATAAATATCTCCGAACTTTCACTTCCTGTTCGTCAGGCCTGGTTGCAACATTCTATTGCTCCACGTCCTATTGCTTTTGCAAGTTCTGTAGATAAGGAAGGAAATGTGAATCTTAGCCCTTTTTCTTTCTTCAATATATTTTCTATTAATCCTGCTATTATTATTTTTTCACCTTCAAGAAGGGGTAGGGATAATACAACTAAGCATACTTTAGAGAATGTGTTGCAAGTTGCAGAAGTAGGTATCAGTATCTGCGATTACAATATGGTTCAACAAATGAGCCTAAGTAGTTGTGAGTATCCAAAAGGAACAGATGAATTTATCAAATCGGGCTTTACAAAACAGACTTCATCTTACATTAATCCTCCTTTAGTAAAGGAAGCTAAGATTAAGATGGAATGTAAAGTGCTGGAAGTTAAAAGTCTTGGAGAAGAAGGTGGCGCAGGTCAACTTGTTATTGCTGAAATACTGTATCTCCATGTTGATGAAAGTATTCTGAATGATAAAGGTGATATGATTGATCAACGAAAAATTAATCATGTTGCAAGATTGGGTGGGGACTGGTATTGTAAAGTATCTCCTGATAATTTATTTATGGTGGAGAAACCCAATACTCAATTGGGTATTGGGGTAGACGCTTTACCCGATGCAATTAAAATGAGTTCTGTTCTCACAGGAAATAATCTTGGTCAGTTAGGAAATGTTCCTGAAATGCCATTGGTTAATCCTGGATTTGAAGATGAAATAGTAAAAAATATTGTACAGTATTATTCCATCAATCCTGAAGAAATGGAGAAAGAATTACATCTGTATGCAAAGGAATTGCTTGGAAAGAATGAGGTACAAAATGCCTGGCAGGTTTTATTGCAAAGCATAGGATAATTAATAAATAAAGTAAACTTTACAGCTATGAAGGAGATTAATGATGTAGTAGGAATTGATAATGTATTTAAACCGTATATAGTAAGAACAAAACAGTATAAAGGTGGAAGTACAAGAGATGAGGTAAATGGCGATATGCAGTTTTATAAACTCTCTTCCAACGAGAATATGCTTGGCCCCTCTCCTTTTGCAATGAAAGCTATTCAGGATAATATAGCTTCATTGCATGAGTATAGTTTTCAGAGTGATGAAAAATTCAGAGAAGCTCTGGAGGTATTTTACGATCATGAATTTCATGTAGATCAGTTTGTTACTGCTAACAGTGGTATCGAAATGATTGAATTGATAGGAAGAGCTTTTCTGGAACAAGGTTTAGAGTTTATTGTTTCTACTCCTACATTCCTTGCTTATAAAAATATATCAGAATTGCAGGGTGGTACCTGCATTGATGTACCTTTAAATCCAGAAGACTTTTCCGTAGATGCAGATGCTATTTTAAATGCTGTAAATAACAGGACAAGATTATTATTCTTAGGCACACCTAATAATCCTACAGGATCTTATCTTACTAAAGAAGTTGCCGATAAGATTATCTATAATTTACCGCCTCATGTAGTGGTTGTATACGATGAAGTTTACTTCCATTTCACCGATAAAGATGATTTTAAAACAGCTGCTTCGTATGTGAAAGAAGGTAGAAATGTAATAGCCATGCATAGCTTTTCTAAAGCTTATGGGTTGGCTGGTATTCGTTTGGGGTATGGCTTTACAACTCCTGAAATTGCAGGCTACCTTAATAGAACCCGTCGTCCTTTTATGATTAATACTTTGACCATGGAAGCGGGTATTGCTGCATTGAAAGATGTAGATCATATTGAAAAGACAAGAGCATTAATTCATACAGAAAAATATTTCTTGTACAATGAATTAGATAAAGCCAATATAAAATACTGGAAGAGCGAAGCGAATTTTATCTTATTCAAGACTATGATGGATAACGAAGAATTTACTGCGCAAATGCTAAAGAAAGGGGTAATGGTAAGAACTACTGAGGTGTTTGGATTACCACAACACATTAGGGTTACTATCGGTACAAGAGAAGCAAATGAAGCTTTTGTAAAAGCATTGAATGAAGTAATTGAGGGTGTTTAATAGTCCTGTATATTTTATATTAAATGGACACCCATTTCTAAATTAACAACTAATAAATAATTATTATTGGTTATAAAGATTAAGAGTTGAATATTTGTATTTATATATAAATATTCAACTTGTCTTTTATACAACATACTACCACTATTCGTTCTATAGCTACTCAGCTTGGATTTGACTATTGTGGTATAGCAAAAGCAGAGGTATTGGATGATGATGCTCGTAAATTAGAATCTTGGTTGAAGAATGGTTTCAATGGTTCTATGGAGTATATGGAGAATTATTTTGACTTAAGAATAGATCCCCGAAAATTATTCCCTGGAGCTAAATCGGTAATTACATTACTAAAGAATTATTATCCTTCTGAGCATCAGGTAACAGATACTCCCAAGATTTCAAAGTATGCTTATGGTAAAGATTATCACGAAGTAATCAAGAAGCAATTGAAACAATATTTACAACTTATTCAGGCTCAGATTGGAGAAGTGAATGGCAGAGGATTTGTAGATAGCGCTCCTGTTTTGGAAAGAGCATGGGCCGTAAAGAGTGGACTCGGTTGGGTAGGTAAAAATGGTAATGTTATTACTAAAAAGTCGGGCTCTTATTTCTTTATAGCCACCCTGATTGTCGATCTTGAATTGTTGTATGATAGTCCCTTTGCAAAAGACTATTGTGGTAGTTGTAGGAATTGTGTAGTTGCCTGTCCTACTGATGCTATCTTGGAAAATAAAGTAGTGGATGGTAGTAAATGTATTTCTTATTATACTATAGAATTAAAGAACATGATAATGCCTTCTTCCGCTGAAGGTAAAATGGATAACTGGATGTTTGGTTGTGATACTTGTATGGATGTCTGTCCATGGAACAGATTCGCTACTTCACATCAGGAAGAAGCGTTTAAACCTATTCCTGCAATTCTTAATTTTACAAAGTCTGATTGGGAAGAAATGACAGAAGAGTCCTTCAAAGAAATCTTTAGACATTCACCCTTGAAGAGAAGTAAGTGGCAGGGAATAAAAAGAAATTTAAAAGCTTTGTAGACTATAAAAATATGGTCAGTTTTACCACACATATCGAGGATAAAAATAACTACATAGGATGGGTGCATATTATTGTTCCTGCTAAAGTAGCAACTAAGATACATCCCGAGGATAAAAAAGGCTTTAGAGTGAAGGGTAAAGTAGATGATTATGTATTTAGTGGTATTGGGTTAATGCCTGCAGGTGAAGGAGATTACTTTATGGCTTTAAATGCAACCATCAGAAAGAAACTGATGAAGAAACCTGGTGATAAAGTCACCGTTCAATTAGAGCAGGATGAAGCTGAATATATACTTCCTGAACTTTTTACTACTTGTCTGGAAGAGGAGCCTGAAGCATTAGAATTCTTTCAAACATTATCCAAAGGTCATCAGCGTTATTATGGCAACTGGATAGATGCTGCAAAGACAGATGACACTAAAATTAAGAGAGTAGCAGAAGCAATTTCTGCTTTATACAGAAAGCAACATTTTGGACAGATGATGCAATTTAAAAAAGCGAATAAGGACAGCTGATTCAGTTTTAAATTTATCAGTAATATCTTCAATCTATAGTCAGGGCTATGTAATCTCCACATTTAATATTAAGTTTGAAGCAATCAAAATTGCTGTTATGAAACTTCCTTCACTTTCATTACTCTTTAGTAATCTTATCAATACGTTCAAAAGATTCCCTTTCGCAATCTTATCAGCAATTATAGGAGTGGCGGTTATTATACTGCAGAATCATAGAAATTTTGACTATAACGAAACACACCACTGGCAGTTAAAATTAACCATGTGTTGTTACATTGCAATGTTGTTTCAAGTTGCTATTGTTGCATTTTCAGAAAGAAAATATTTCTCTGTTGCGCTTAAATTCTTATTGGAGATTGTAGGTGTCTTGTTTGTAGTTGGATACTATTATTCTCTACCGGAAACATTGTCCTATTTTAGCAATATCAGGTTCCTGATGTTTGTTACGGGAATACATTTATTAATTGCTTTTATTCCATTTTCTATGTCTGCCGAAGCAAATGGTTTCTGGCAATTTAATAAAAGTCTATTTATCCGCTTTATTATCTCCGCACTGTATACCACCATATTGTACACGGGTTTATCATTGGCTTTGCTGGCCATTGATAAATTGTTTTTAGCCAATATAAATTATAAGTTGTATGCCGATTTGTGGTTTGTTATTGCAGGTGTTTTTAATACCATTTTCTTCCTCGCAGGATTCCCAGATGACTTTGCTTCTTTAGAAAAGGAAATAGATTATCCAAAAGGATTAAAAGTATTTACACAGTATATTTTCTTACCTATTATTACCATCTATTTATTGATACTCTATGCCTACATGTTTAAGATAGTATTTACACTTCACTGGCCTGTTGGTTGGGTATCTTATATGGTATTGGGCTTCTCTGTTGCTGGCATATTATCCTTCTTGCTTATCCATCCAATTCGGAATGAAGAAAGCAATAAATGGATGCTCACCTTTTCCCGGTTCTTTTACTTCGCTATCTATCCATTATTGATACTATTATTTCTCGCTATTCAGCGTAGGGTAAGCGATTATGGTATTACCGAGCTAAGATACTTTGTATTAATCCTTGCATTATGGTTGTTATTTATTGCAACTTATTTTCTGGTTAGTAAACAAAAGAATATTAAGGTTATACCACAATCATTATGCTTCTTGGTATTCCTATGTTCCTTTGGTACATGGGGTGCTTTTAGTGTATCCTTGAGAAGTCAAAAATTTCATTTTGAAAGTCTGATGGAAAAGAATCATTTAATGGTAAATGGCAAGTTGATTAAAGCTACTAAATCTTTACCTCCTAAAGATTTGAAACAGATTAGTTCTATTACAGCTTATATAAATGAAAAACATGGACTTAGCTATTTACAACCTTATTTCTCACAGAATTTAGACTCTCTGTTGAAACGTGATTCTGCAAAGCGATATCAACAGGAAGAGAAAATACTGGAGCTTCTAAATATTAAATATGTTGGTCAATACGATGAGGTTGAAAGTGATACTAAAATCTACTATAGCAGTTACTCTAAGTATGATATGGTTAATGTAAATGGCTACGATTATTTCGTTAGCAGTTATGGGAATAGAGTTTTTGGAGAGAAGGTAATTGATTCTTCTACTTATCGTTTTGAAAATGAATTCTTAACTGTTGTCTTGAATTCTAATACTAACAGATTGTCTTTTAAAGTTAATGCAGATGATGCTTATGTTTTAAATATGGGAGAGAAGTTAACAGCAATAGAAAACCAATATGGCTCTATTATAGATAAACTACCTGATTCTGTTCTAACCTTTAAAGGTAGTGATGCAAAATATGACTATAAGCTATGGGTAAGTAGTATTGATGCAAAAAAGGAAAATAAGGCTACCCATATTACCAGCATAAATGGTAAAATATTTATTGCAAAAAGGAAATAATGATAGGCTAAACTGCATAGCGATAATATTTATTTTGTTGTGTAGTTTCTTTTTTAGTTCCCTTTATCAATAAATTAGTTTCTTTTGCCGCCGTATGTTGAATAGTTTTTCCGATAAAGAGTTGTTTATATTTAAAAAGATTGCATCTGCAGCGGATGAGTTGGGTGTGAAAGCTTTTTTAATTGGAGGGTTTGTAAGAGATAAAATCATTGATAGAAAAACAAAGGATGCAGATATTGTTTGCCTTGGAGATGGGATAGAACTTGCACATAAAGTTGCAGAAAGATTTAATCCTAAACCGCATGTTGCTTACTTCAAAAACTTTGGTACTGCACAAATCAGAATTAATATTTCTAAGAAGGCTAAGAATGGTGAAACGAATGAAGAATTTTTCGAGATAGAATTTGTGGGAGCAAGGAAGGAAAGTTATCGTGCCGAGAGCCGTAACCCTGAGGTAGAGCCAGGTACTTTAGAAGACGATCAGAATAGGAGAGACTTCACTATAAATGCGCTGGCAATAAGTTTGAATAAAGAAAATTATGGCGAGCTGATTGATCCATTTGATGGGGTAAAAGATATTGCTTATAAAACTATTCAAACTCCATTAAAGCCCGATGAAACTTTTAGCGACGATCCATTAAGAATGATGCGTGCTATACGTTTCGCTTCTCAGTTGGGCTTTACTATTGCCGATGAAACCTTTGATGCAATTATTAAGAATGTTTCAAGAATAAAAATTGTTTCACAGGAAAGAATTACCGACGAGCTGAACAAAATTATGCTCAGTAAGCGACCATCTATAGGTTGGGATTTGCTTAGTAAATCTGGCTTACTGAAAATAATATTTCCACACGTGATGGATTTACATGGAGCGGAATATGTAGATGGTCGTGGACATAAAGATAACTTCTATCATACCCTGCAGGTATTGGATAATATTGCGCTCAATACAAATGATTTATGGTTACGCTGGGCTGCATTGTTACACGATATAGGTAAGCCTGCCACTAAGAAATTTGAAAATGGTCATGGATGGACTTTTCATGGACATGAAGTGGTAGGTGCAAGAATGGTGCCTAAGATATTTAATAGACTAAAGCTTCCACTGAACGAGAAGATGAAGTTTGTTCAGAAATTGGTAGAGCTGCATTTAAGACCGATAAGTTTAACCAAAGAGAATATAACCGAGAGTGCCATCAGAAGATTATTATTTGATGCAGGCGAAGACTTAGAGGCGCTGATGATGCTATGTAAAGCCGATATTACCAGTAAGAATCCCTATAAGGTTAAAAAGTTTCTGGCCAACTTCGGGATGGTAGAAAAGAGACTGGTAGAGGTTGAGGCAAGTGATGCCATCCGTAATTGGCAACCACCTATTACAGGGGAGTTAATTATGTCCACCTTTGCACTTACTCCAGGTAAAGAAGTAGGGGTAATAAAAACGGCCATCAGAGAAGCGATACTGGATAGTCTGATTCCCAATACTTACGAAGCTGCTTATCAGTTTATGCTGGATAAAGGAAAAGAGCTGAATCTGGAATGTGTAAGTGAGAAGTAAAAAGCAAAGTAATTAATGAAATTGAGAGCTAAAGTATTAATCTTGAAACTTTAGTTCCCAATTGTATTCAATATTTTAAGTATATTTAAATTTAGATATTAAAACATTCTAGAATCGTTCTCTAATAATATGAGGCAACATGGCTTCCCAGGTAGGCCAGTCGTGCTTCATATCGTGTCCCCATACTTTGAAGTCGTGCCAGATGCCTTTGTCCCATAATACCTGAGAGAATTTACGGTTGGCATCGGGTGCTTCGTAGGCGCCACTACCTGTATATAAATGAATATGATGACTAGCTTTAATTTTGTTGATATAAAACTCGTCGTTTAAGTTTGGAAGATAATGCATTGGGCTATTGAAATACACTTGATCATCCCAGAAGCCGCTGGTATATTCGGTAAGATCGTACACGCCACTCATGCTGATAACGCCATTGATAATATCGGGACGTTTTAAAAATAAGTTCATAGCATGAAATGCACCAAGGCTAGCACCACAAGTATGAATAAGGGTATCGTTGCTGGTGTTGGCACGTATAAACGGTATTACTTCGTTGAAAACATAGCTATTAAAATCATTGTGACGTATAGCTTTATGAGAAGGAACCATCTCTTTATTTAACCAGCTTTCTTTGTTGATTGAATCGATACTATATACCTTAATTCTTCCTTCATTGATAAAGGGGCTGATAGCATCTATTAGTCTGAAACGTTCGTATTCCTGATAATCTGCACCTGCAGTTGGGATAAGTAACAATGCGGTTCCAAAGTGACCATAAGTAGCAATTGGCATATCCTTTTTTAGCGAGGGGCTGTACCAGGAAGTAGTTTGTTTGTGCATAATAATGTTTGTTTTATATTACAAATTGAGGGAGGCAAGCAAAGAAGGATGAGTGAGATGAAAGGTTTTTAAACCTGCTTCATTAGCACCGATGATATTTTTTAAAGTATCATCTATAAATAATGATTCTTCAGCAATTAGTCCTTCAGCATCCAAAAGGTTTTTATATGCCTGAGGATCTGGCTTTCTCCAGCCACAAATATGGGAATAATATGCTTTGATAAATCGCTTATTGAAATCTTTATTTCCAAATTGTTGATGATAGATATCCATGAAACCTTCCTGATGAATTAAATTAGTATTGGAGAACAGATAAACATTGTATTTTTCAGCGGCTTTATCTACTATATCTATATTGACAGGAATGAAATTGCCAAGCATTGCATTCCATGCTTCTCTGATAGCATGATTGTTTGCATTGGTATCAAATATTTCTCTAAAATCATCGTAAAAAGAATCTATACTAATTGTACCTGATTCTAATTTTTTAAACAAATCTGAAGAATAGTCCTGTTTAAAGTAGTCGTTATAATTGTTCAGACCTAATTGAGCGAATGCTACTTCGGAAGCTTTATAATTTATTTCTAGTAAAACACCACCAAGATCGAAAATGATATTCTTCATTTCTAAGTTGTAAATTATAAGTATAATGTAATACAAAGCAAATTAAGGCACCAAATGCTTGCGCTTTATATCCAATAATTAGATGCCATTAAAGTGACTTTGCTACTAAAGCAACAACTTCGTTCAAAAGTATAAATGCAACTATCGAATAGTATCTATACTTATAACTTCCTACTTAAAACTTATGCTTTTTTAGCAGCAGGCTTTGCAGCTTTAGCAGCTTTCGGCTTTGGTTCTGCTTTTGGAGCGGCAGCTTTTGCAGGTTTAGCTTCTGCGGCAGCTTTTGGTGCAACTTCTTTTTTAGCAGGAGCTTCTGCAACTTCGAAAGCTATAGTTACATTAATAACTAAAGATCCGTTGCTACCATGTGGAAAGCGGCTTCTGAAATCCTGGTTAGATGCGAATAATATAAATCCTTCGGCAGAAAGGTTGGTTATACTCCATAGTACTTCTGCGAAATCGCCACCATTAAAATTACCTATCCAGGCACTGATAGGTTGTTGAGCGAAAGCTTTTGGAAAAGCTATGGCAGCCAATACAGCATCGTTGCTATAAGGATCCTGACCTTTTCCTGATAATTCACCAGTTACCAATAATTGAACTGAAGCTAAAGAAACCTGATTACCGTTTTTCACTAAAGGGGTAATGTTTCCTACCTGAATGTTTAAATGACTCATAATTGTTTGTTTTTTAATTAATGAATAAACTTTTTCTTCTCCAATGGCAAACAATTAAGGGGATAATTTAATGACCCCATCGGTTGCAAAAGTGCAGTTTTTTTATTTAATCGTAGTTTTTGTTGTAAATTTTATGAAATATTAAATGGTATATATGGTTTAATGTTTTAATATTACACATTAATTAGTTGTTTAAAATTATGATAAATTATTGATGGGATATTAAACATATACAATCAATAAATTTTATGGAAACTATTAATACTTGTAGGTTTAATTAAAAATAATATTAGTTTTTGGTAAAGAATTTGAATTAAATTAATACTGGAAGCCTTTGCCAATTATTTAACATTAGAATTTGTTAATGTTAATTATTTTTATCGCTTCATATATTTGTGCACACCGAAACTAAATTGACTCAATTTTCATGAATTGGTGTCATACGATTGAAATTTTATGGTTGAATTTACTTGTTGTTTGAATATACATATTAAAGAAGCTTTTTATAACATTTTTCCTAGCTTGGGAGCTGGGAAAAAGTATGGTTATAAAGGGTTGGTTATGTTACTGATTCTTTTTTCTGCTATTTTGAATGTGGAGGGGCAGATAACGTACCCTACTGTTAATGCTGTTGGTAGTCAAGTAATATGTAATGGCGTTAATACTTCTACAATAAACTTAACTGGAGCTATAGGAACAATTTTTAACTGGTCAAACAATACCACTTCCATTGGGTTAGGAGCCTCAGGGACAGGAAATATAGCAGCTTTCACGGCAACAAATGCAGGCGCAAGTGCTGTAACAGGAACTGTAACGGTAACACCAAAATCTAAAGGATATGCTTACATTTCAAACAGTACAACCGTATCTGTTGTTGACTTAAATACCAATAGTATTTCAGCTACTATAAATGTAGGGAACAACCCATACTCTGTAGCTATAAGTCCGGATGGTACCACAGGTTATGTAATGAATAATGCAGATAATACTGTTTCTATATTTAATACCGTAACCAATACAGTTACCAAAACTTTATCTGTAGGCATTAACCCGTTATTTTGTGTGTTTAGTCCTGATGGAACAAAAGCTTATGTTTCAAATTATTCCGGTAAATCCATTTCAGTAATAAACACATCTACTAATACTGTTTCTACCACTATTAATTTAGGTACTTCAGTTCAACCAACAGGAATACGTATAAGTCCCGATGGAAGCAAAGTATATGTTACTAATAATTACACTGGAAATGATACTGGGATTTATGTAATTAATACAAACACTAATTCAATCATTAATAAAATAATTCTTCCTGATTCGATTAATAATATTGTACTAAGTCCAGATGGAACAACTTTATATGCACCTTCTAAAGGTTCTTCACATATTTATGAAATTAATACATCCACATTCAATATAACTAGTTTTAACATCAGTTCAACATTGATTGTAAGTAATTCCTGTCTGAGTCCTGATGGAACTAAATTATATGCACCAGGTCATGGTAATCAATGTTTATATGTTTATAATACCAGTAATTTTTCATTAATAGATTCCGTACCATTAACTGCAAACACTTATCCAAATGATGTAATGACAAGTGCTGATGGAAGTTATGTATATGTGTGTAATTTTTTAGGAAATTCAGTTTCGGTTGTGAATGCATCTACTTATGCAGTAACCAATACGATAAATGGGTTTTCTGGTCCGAGTTGTTATTATAATTCTATAGCTTGCTCACCTACCGGATGTACTGGAACAGCTACAAGTTTTACTTTTACAGTAAACCCATCTCCATCAATTTATAGCGTAACTGGTACAGGGTCTTATTGTTCGGGCGGTACTGGCGTTAATGTGGGTTTATCCGGATCTGATGTTGGAGTGAATTATCAATTGCAAGTTGGAGGAAGTAATACAGGTTCTGCAATTGCAGGTACTGGTTCTGCAATAAGTTTTGGGAAGCAACCTATTGGAACATATATAGTAATTGCTTCTAATGCAATAACACTTTGCACCAGTAATATGGCAGGAAGTGCAATAGTGACTATGTCCTCATTACCAGTAGCAACTGCTGCAACTAATGTTACTTGTACCGGATTTACTGCAAACTGGGGTTCTGTTAGTTGTGATACCAGCTATGTAATAGATGCTTATACCGGAGGTGGATCAAGTACATTATTAACTGAAGGATTTGAGTCTGGGTTGAGTACTAGCGGATATGTATCTTCAGCAACTTTAACATCAGGAACATGGACAGCTAGTAATGGATTATTAAGGTATTCAACTTCATCTCATGGAGGACTTTATTCCTGTCAGATCAAGAGTGGTTCTTCATATTATGTTGCAACACCAGGTTTGTCATCTTGTGGAGTAGTTACTTTTTGGTGGTATAATTCTGTTGCTCCTACTATAAAGTATAATGGGGCCACTTATACAACAACACAAATTGCAAATTCTGGAAGTTGGTATCAGTTTAGTGTTACTGTAAATTCTGTAGCTTCAGGTAATATATATTTTTATAACGGGTCTGGTTCTACAGGGTATCTTGATGATGTTTCTGTAACATCATATTCAGCTAATACTTATATCTTAAATAATGTATCAGTAGGTAATGTTACAAATTATGCTGTTACTGGTTTGTCGAGCAATACTACTTATTATTATGTGTTAAGAGGTATATCAAATGGTGTAACCAGTGCAAATTCAAATATTATTAGTGCTACAACTGGCACACCTCCTTCTGCAGTTACTATTACCCCAGCCACTTCCACTTCGTTTTGTAATGGAAGTTCTGTGTCATTAACAGCAACTGGAGGAATTTATAGTTCTGGAGCTTTATTGAACGATAGTTTTAAAACTGGTTCTTTCGCTTCAGGTTGGACTACCGTTATTGGTTCTGGAGATGCAATAGCTTTGAACCAATCTAACTATGCAGGAGGAAGTTCTAGTGATTATGAAGTGATGTTTACAGGAAGCAGCCTTTCAACAAATGTTACTGATATACTTTATTATGGTCCAATAAATACTACAGGAAATTCAACCTTAACACTTACCTGGAATAATTATCTGGATCATTATTCATCTTCTTATGCTTATGGTGTAAGTGTCCAAACAAGTGCCGATCATTCTACTTGGCATAATACCAGTTGGGGAACAAACCCAGTAACTTCTAGTATTGGACCAGGTGTACAAACTATAACAATTAATACAGCAGATGTTGGATCATCTACTTTCTATATTGCATTTAAATGTAGTGGTTTAACTTTTGGAATGAACAACTGGTATCTGGATAATATAAAATTAACAGGTACAAATTCTGGAGGGGCTTCATTTACCTGGTCACCTTCTTCTGGCTTAAATACAACTACAGGAGCAACAGTTTCTGCTAGTCCTACTACAACAACAACTTATACAGCTACTTCTACGATAAATGGATGTACTTCCAGTAACACTATCAAATTAACACCTTTGCCAGTAGTTGGACCCATTACAGGTGGTTCAACTGTTGCGATAGGAGGCTCAACAACATTAAGTGATACTACTGCAGGAGGTATTTGGAGTAGCAGTAATACTTCAGTTGCAAACATTAATTCGAGTGGGATAGTAACCGGGACTGGAGTTGGAAGTGCCGTTATAAGTTATAAAGTAACTTCAGCTGGGTGTACTAATTCAACTAGTATTAATTTTAGCCCCTTTCCAGTTGGTAACCCAAATGGTAAAATAATAGTAAACGAATTTTGTCCAGGTACCGGAGGAGGAAATGACCAGTTTATAGAATTGTTAGTTGTTGGAAATAGAACCTGTTCGGATACCGCTGCTGATATGCGTGGCTGGATACTGGACGATCAGAATGGATGGTATAGTACTACAACAGGAATAACATCAGGTAGTATTCGTTTTGCAAATTCCAGTAACTGGGCTAATGTACCTTATGGTTCATTAATCCTATTATATAATTCCGGTGCAAAAAATAGTAAAATTACTTTACCTGACGACCCAACAGACGCTAATCATGATTACACATATATTGTACCGGATACTAGCTCATATTTAGAAAAGAATACACAGCCAACTTCACCTTATTCTCATACTTTTTCTTATCCTTCTATAGGTTACACTGCAACCGGAACAGGTACATGGCAAAATAACATCCTATTAGATAATACCAATGGAGATGCTGTTATTGTAGTTAATCCAGCTTCACCATCGACTGCTGAATATTCTATAGCTTATAATTTTAACAGTTTTGCAGGTAAATATGGAAGTCCAACAGTTACTACAGGTAATGTTTCTACAAATCAAAATGCTTATTTAATAGATTCAAGTTATACAAGTTCATCTTCGAGTGACTGGGGAGTAGAGGGGGCTAACTTAGCAACCCCAGGGGCGCCGAATGGAGGTGTAAATACTACTTGGATTAATACAATGCGACATTGGGTTGCATCCATTACTGGTACTAATACTGTTTGTACAGGTTCAACTACTACATTGTCAATTTCAACAACTGGAGGTACATGGAGTAGCAGTAATACTGGGGTTGCAACAATAGATACTACTGGAAAAGTAACAGGAGTTAGTGCAGGTGCGGTTAATATAAAATATTTATTAATTTGTTCAAGTGGTGTAAGAGATTCAACAACATATACAGTTACAGTAAATGCATTACCTACTGTTGCTGCAATTACAGGAGCAACATCAATTTGTCTAAGTAAAACTACTACACTTAGTGATGCTACCAGTGGGGGAGTATGGAGTAGTAGTAATATTGCTATAGCAACTGTTACAGCCGGGGTTGTAACAGGGGGCTCGGCTGGTATTGATACAATCACTTATAGTGTAACTGTATCAGGCTGTACAAATACTGCTACAGCTGTTATAAGTGTATATGCATATCCTCAATCCGGACCTATAACCGGATATACGATTATAGGTGCAGGAAATACAACTACTTTGAGTGGAAATGCAACAGGAGTCTGGAGTAGTTCCAGTCCTACGATTGCCACTATAGGAAGTGGTAGTGGAATAGTGACGGGAGTAGCAGGAGGAAATTCTACAATTAAATATTTAGTTAATAATAATGGGTGTAAAGACTCAAGTAATATTGTAGTTACTGTTCCTACTAATGCAAGTCTTGTAGTTTGTCCTGTTGCTGGATTTACTATTAATAGTGACGTACAATGTAAGAATGGGAATAGTTTTACATTTACTAATACTTCTCAAATTAATAATAGTCCCAACAGTGCTATTGTAACATGGGCTTTAACCTCTAACACAACTGCAACTACTTCAGGTGTTGGGGCTTCTACAATAACAGGACAAAATGAAACAATTGGAACAGCACTTGTTAGTAATGGCTATAATGCTAGTGGACACAATTTTGGAATAAGTTCCGGCAACTGGCCTACCAGTCAGTCATCAAATTATTATGAAGAATTTATAGAAGGACCAGTGTCAGGATATAATCTTACAGTAACTGGAGTAAGTCTTTCGGTTGCTGTTACCGGTGGTGGAACATCTGATAAACTATATGGTTTATTACAATATTCTACTGATGGAGGAATAACCTTTACAGCCTTTGGAACTGCTACTGCCTTACCTACCAGTAGTGGAAGCAGTATAAATATTAGTTACTCCGGTCTTTCCACTATTATAAATAATGGCACAACTATCAGGGTCAGATTATACATCTATGCCAATCCATCTGCAAGTTCAAGTAGAAGTGTTCTTGTATCTAATGTATCGGTAACCGGAACTACCGTAGCTGTTTCTTCCGGCACTATGACTTATATGTGGAATTATGGAGATGGAGGAAATTCAACTGCTATTAATCCATCTCACTCATATTCTTCCGGTGGAACTTATTTAGTGAAACTGGTGACTACCAGTAGCACAGGATGTAGCGACAGTATTACAAAAATTATTTCAGTAACTACAAGTCCAACAGCAGCCTTTACTATTAATGCTACACCACAATGTCTTAGTGGAAATAGTTTTATTTATACAAATACTTCTACTGGAACAATAGCTGGATCTTCAGGAAGTGCTCAAGCTTTTAGTGCCTGGTGGCCATTAATTGCTAATGCTAATGTTAATATTTCAGGAGCAGGAGCAAATACTGTTTCAGGATTAAGTGCAGCAGTAGGAAGTGGATTAACAAATTCAGGATATAATACTAATGGAATAAATATCAGTTCTACTAATTGGCCTACTTCAATAACAAGTAATACATATATAGATTATATAATAAGTCCTAATGCAGGCTATAACTTAACGGTAACAACGATATCAGATTCTGTACAAGTAACAGGAGGGGGGAGTGGTAATGTAATGCATGCAAGTTTTCAATACTCAACTGATGGAATTACTTATACAACGATAGGCACTGTGCAAACATTTCCTTCTAATAGTAGCACATGGGGTACATTTTCTTTTACCGGATTAACAATATCAGTTCCAGATGCAAGTGTATTACATATAAGAGTCTATATTTATGGAGATGTTCCTACAAGTAGCAGTAAAAGCATTTATATTAAAGGTCAAACTATAGTAGGAGCCAGTACAATAGTTTCAACAGCAGCTACAACTTATTCATGGAGTTATGGTGATGGTACAACTTCAACCACTACTAATGGTGGCCCGCATACTTATTTAACAGCAGGTACTGATTCAGTAAAACTTGTTGTCAGCAATGGAGGCAGTTGTAAAGACAGTGTTACGCAAGTAGTGACTGTTGCTGGTGTTATTTCTCAAAATACTCCTGGAGCAACTTATGCAATCAATGCTACTGCAACAACATTATCGGTAACAACTACTCCCGGTTATTATTATCAATGGTATAGCAATACTATTAATGCCAATTATGGGGGAATTGCAATTTCAGGTGCTAACAGTAGTTCTTATACACCTCCAACTAATATAGCAGGAACTACTTATTATTATTGTTTACTAACTAGTGCAGCTTGTGTACAGGTAAGTGCAGTATCAGGCGCTATTGTGGTGCAACCTTGTACTTCAACTCCTTATTCAATTCAATTTTTACAACAACCTACCAATAGTACTCAAGGACTTGCTATGAATCCTGCAGTTACAGTAGAAGTATTATGTTCTACCGGTGCAATTGCTTCAAATTATACAGGTAATGTAACCATACAGGCATTAACAGGGTGTGGTTTTGTAGCTCAGACTGTTTCAGCCGTAAACGGAATAGCAACCTTTAATAATGTAGTATTTACAAGAAGTCCGCAAACTGGAATTACGCTTACTGCTTCTGCTGTTGGTGTTACAGGAAGTGCAGCAAGTTCTCCATTTAATATTACCTCTCCGGTTGGCAGTACAGTCACCAGAATAATTGCCAGTAATGACTTTGAATCTACAATTGGAAAATGGAACTGGACAGCTGGTTCGGGTTCTATTTCTGCTAATGATTATGTTGTCATCTTTAAATATTTGGGTAATAGTTATTTAAGTAAAACAAATAAGCCTGGTGTTTTAAATTCATCAGGTGTTAGTGAAGATACCAATACGATTACTTTTGCTAATTATACAAATCTATCAGCTTATAATAACCTTACTTTTAAGTTTAAAATAGCCTCTTTAACTGATCTTGGATCTTCAATTGGCACAGTTTCAACTGATACAGTTACTTATACAAATCCTTCATTAAATGGTAGTCCGGGTAATGATGGAAATGAAGATTTGTGGGTGGAAACTTCTATTGATGGAGGAACTACCTGGAAAAAAATATTGTATATAAATTGTCCTACTAACTTATTGTTTCCCTTTGCGGCAACTCCAACAACAACGTTGACATGGAACTGGAGTAGTGCAGATTCATTACTTCCTGTTGCATCAAATTCTTCCACCTGGAAGAGTGCTTTTTCTGTTGCTATACCAAGTGGAACAAGTCAGTTCAGATTTAGGGTAACAGCTGTCAATAACCGTTACAGTGAAAACTGGTGTTTAGATGATGTTTCACTTACAGGTGATACGACAGTTGCAACCAGTTTGCTTCCAACTGTTACAGCTGCACCTGATACTACCATTTGTAGTGGCAATGCAATTACATTAAGATCGACTGTTTTAAATAATGTAGGTGCTATTACTTATGCATGGACTCCTAAATCTACATTAGTGGATTCTACGGTAGCTTCCCCTGTAACAACAACATTATCCAGTAGTCAGAATTATCAGGTAACCATTGCTGATGCTAATTCATGTACTGCAGTTTCCAATACCATTCACATTACTGTAAATACATCTGCAGTAATTACTACACAACCTTCTTCAATTCCATCTAATTATTGTTTAAATGCTTCAGCTTCATCATTGTCTGTGGTAGCAACAGGTGCAATATCTTATCAATGGTATAGCAACAGTACCGCGAGCAATTCTGGAGGTACATTAATAGTTGGGGCAACTTCTTCTTCTTATACACCTTCCACTACTTTAGCTGGTGTAACTTACTATTATTGTATAGTATCTTCTGCTTTGTGTGGCACAGTTACGAGTAGTGTAAGTGGGGCAGTTAATGTTTATAGTAATCCTGCAACACCTGGTATTACACCTAATACCGGTTGTGTAAATTCTTCTACCACTTTTACAGCAAGTGGTGGTTCTATTTATGAATTCACGAAGAATGGTACTTCGCAAGGAACTCCTTCTCCCACAAACACTTCCACAATAAGTTCATTGACTTCGGGTGATATAGTTTGTGTGAAGAATTATGGAACAGCTATTGATGGAAGTTTAAATTCAACTGAATATGGGGCAGCTTTAGCTACTTCAGCTGGTGGTCCTGCAAGTAGTGGTTTTGCCAGCGGTGGAAATATGGATGCACTGTATTTTAGAAATGATGCTACTTATTTTTATGGTGGGCTTGCAGGTATGTTACAAAGCAATTCGGGTAATAAAATATTGCTTTTTATTGATAGTAAAACTGGTGGTTATAATGATTTGACCAGTTGGGGGCCAAGAACCAATTCACCTGGGTTATCCAATAGTTCAAGTTATTCCATTAATAATTTATACAATACAAAGTTTGATGCTGGATTTAATCCTGATTACATATTACAAATATATGTTTCTGCTGGTGTTGCTACTTACGATCTGTATGATATGCAGGCTAATAGTAATGTTTCTTTAAATAGCAATTCTAATTGTATTTTAAGTTATCAGGCAAACACTGGAACAGGAGATATTTCTAAAGGATTTGAATTCGCAATTCCTTTGAGTTTTATAGGTAGTCCAGCCAGTTCTGTTCAACTATTTGCCATGCTTGTAAATAACCCAACAAGTGGTGCAGCAACTTTTTTCAGTAATCAGTTTCTAACACATTGTGGTAGCGGAGAAGGTAATTATGGTGGAAGCCCAGCAATTGATTTTAGTTCAAAAACCCCTAATCCTGTTACTTATAATATTTCTAATACTAATTGTTATACGCAGACATGTACAACTTTAAGTGTTAATCCTGCTATTACAGTTCAACCAAATACTTCGAATGCCAATTACTGTCAAGGTAATACTGCTACGGCATTAACAGTTACAGCGAGTAATGCTACTACTTACCAATGGTACAGTAACACAACTGCCAGTAATACTGGAGGAACAAGTGTAGGAAGTAGCAATGGTGGTAACACTGCAACATTCACACCGCCTACATCAACACTTGGAACGCAATATTATTATTGTGTAATCAGTAATGCAACTTGTACTGTTAACAGTAATGTTAGTGGCTCAATAACAGTATATTATATAGCTAATCCTAATATATCACCCAGCACAGTTTGTGCAGGAACTACTACTTTAACTGCAAGTAACGGAAGTGTTTTTCAATGGTACAAAAATGGTACTTCATTAGGCGCTGCGGATACCTCCAGAACTAAAACGATTACTGGTTTGGTAGGAGGGGATATTATCTGTGTAAAATCATTGTCGCCCAAAATAGATGGAAGCTTAACTACAGCTGAATGGGGAACACCTTTAGCTACTAATTCAGGTGGCCCGTCGACGAGTAGTTTTGGAAGTGGTAATAATATTTCCGCTTTATATGTTCAAAACGATCAAACCTATTTGTACGGAGCAATAGCTGGAAATATTGTAGATGGTAGTGGTAACAGGTTATTACTTTTTATTGATAGTAAAAGTGGAGGGTACAATTCAATTGGTAGCTGGACGAGTCATACAAGTTCTAACTTTTTCTATTCTGTTCAAAGACTGAATGATTGTATAACATTTGATGGAGGGTTTAATCCAGATTATGTTTTAGTAATTAACAGAGGTTCAACACCTACTGGCGACGCTTACTTTGATTTAAATGATATGGTTGCTGGGACTAACACCTATTTAGGAAGCGCCAATTCTTCATTGTACTTGAACTTTCAAGGTAATTCAGGTGTAGGTGATATAACCAAGGGATTTGAGTTTGCATTTCCACTCAGTTTAATTGGTAATCCGGCAAGTAGTTCATCGATTAAGTTCTTTGCAATGCTGGTTAATGATCCTGGTCCTAATGCTGTAACAAATCCTCATACACTTGTCAGTAATCAGTTTTTAACACATGCAGCAAGTTCAGAAACCAGTGATTATGGAACGGGTTGTATAACGTTTGGTAGTGCAACTCCTGATCCGGTATCGTTTACAACAAATTCAAATAATTGTTTTGGACAGGCATGTACTACAGTCACAGCGAGTAATACAGCAGGAACACCATCGTCAACACCAACGCTTTGTATTAATACAGCTTTAACCAATATTACGATAGCAACAACAGGAGCTACAGGTATCGGCACAGCGACAGGATTACCATCAGGGGTAACAGCAGGCTGGGCATCTAACACGATAACTATCAGTGGAACACCAACAGTTGCGGGAACTTTTAATTACAGCATTCCATTAACTGGAGGTTGTGGTACAGTGAATGCAACAGGAACGATAACAGTAACTGCTGTTAATACAGCAGGAACACCATCGTCAACACCAACGCTTTGTATTAATACTGCTTTAACTAATATTACTATAGCAACTACAGGAGCTACTGGTATAGGAACAGCAACAGGATTGCCATCAGGGGTAACGGTAGGCTGGGCATCAAATGTTATAACTATCAGTGGAACTCCGACAGTTGCTGGAACTTTTAATTACAGCATTCCATTAACGGGAGGTTGTGGTTCTGTGAATGCAACAGGAACGATTACTGTAACAGCGAATAATACTGCAGGAACACCATCTTCTTCACCAACGCTTTGTATTAATACTGCTTTAACCAATATTACGATAGCAACAACTGGGGCTACAGGTATCGGCACAGCAACAGGATTACCATCAGGGGTAACAGCAGGCTGGGCATCTAACACGATAACTATCAGTGGAACACCGACAGTTGCGGGAATCTTTAATTACAGCATTCTATTAACTGGAGGTTGTGGTTCTGTGAATGCAACAGGAACGATAACAGTAACAGCGAATAATACGGCAGGAACACCATCATCTACACCAACACTATGTATTAATACAGCTTTAACCAATATTACGATAGCAACAACAGGAGCTACAGGTATAGGAATAGCAGCAGGGTTACCATCAGGAGTAACAGCAGGCTGGGCATCAAATACTATTACTATAAGTGGTACTCCATCTGCATCTGGAACTTTTAATTACAGCATTCCATTAACGGGAGGTTGTGGAACGGTTAATGCAACAGGAACGATTACTGTAACAGCGAATAATACGGCAGGAACACCATCATCTACACCAACACTTTGTATTAATACAGCTTTAACCAATATTACGATAGCAACAACTGGGGCTACTGGTATAGGAACAGCAGCAGGGTTACCATCAGGAGTAACAGCAAGCTGGGCATCAAATACTGTAACTATCAGTGGAACACCAACAGTTGCTGGAACCTATAATTACAGCATTCCATTAACGGGAGGTTGTGGTTCTGTTAATGCAACAGGAACGATAACCGTAACTGCGAATAATACGGCAGGAACACCATCATCTGCACCAACACTTTGTATTAATACAGCTTTAACCAATATTACGATAGCAACAACAGGAGCTACTGGTATCGGCACAGCAACAGGATTGCCATCAGGTGTGACAGCAGGCTGGGCATCTAATACAATAACGATTAGTGGAACACCAACATCTGCGGGAACTTTTAATTACAGCATTCCATTAACGGGAGGTTGTGGTTCTGTGAATGCAACAGGAACGATAACCGTTAACAATGCAACTCATAATTCAAGCACTCAGACTGTATGTGATAGTGTAAGATGGAATGGTACTAAGTATACCACAAGTGGAACATACACATATAACTACACCAATGGAGCAGGTTGTGCAAGCACTGATACATTACATCTGACAGTAAACTATGCAACGCATAATGCAAGTACACAGACTGTATGTGATAGTGTAAGATGGAATGGCACTAAGTATACCACGAGCGGAACATACACCTATGCTTACACCAATGGCTCAGGTTGTGCAAGCACTGATACATTACATCTGACAGTAAACTATGCAACTCATAATGCAAGTACTCAGACTGTATGTGACAGCATCACCTGGAATGGCACTAAGTATACCACGAGCGGAACATACACCTACGCTTACACCAATGGCTCAGGTTGTGCAAGCACTGATACATTACATCTGACAGTAAACTATGCTACACATAATGCAAGCACTCAGATTGTATGTGATAGTGTAAGATGGAATGGTACCAAGTATACCACGAGTGGAACGTACACTTATAACTACACTAATGGAACAGGTTGTGCAAGCACTGATACTTTACATCTGACAGTAAACTATGCTACGCATAATGCCAGCACTCAGACAGTATGTGACAGCATCACATGGAATGGTACTAAGTATACTACGAGCGGAACATACACATACGCATATACAAACAGCAGTGGCTGTGCTTCAACAGATACATTGCATTTAACAGTAAACTATGCAACTCATAATGCAAGTACACAGACTGTATGTGATAGTGTAAGATGGAATGGAACCAAGTATACTACGAGCGGAACCTACACATACGCATATACAAACGGCAGTGGTTGCGCTTCAACTGATACTTTACACTTGACAGTGAACTATGCAACACATAATGCAAGCACTCAGACTGTATGTGATAGTGTAAGATGGAATGGAACCAAGTATACTACGAGCGGAACGTACACATATAACTACACCAATGGAACAGGTTGTGCAAGCACTGACACTTTACATCTGACAGTTAACTATGCAACACATAATGCCAGTACACAGACTGTATGTGATAGTGTAAGATGGAATGGTACTA
>Ga0208259_1000041_pt1 | contig 49182 bp, 49 predicted proteins | sample CryBogCBH22May08_FD_184618 | JGI IMG/M metagenome (GOLD analysis project Ga0208259, IMG submission 184618) | Freshwater microbial communities from Crystal Bog, Wisconsin, USA - CBH22May08 (SPAdes) | ecosystem: Environmental > Aquatic > Freshwater > Lake | place: Crystal Bog, Wisconsin, USA... | reverse complement strand
ATTCCGCGTCGGCCTTGGCTTTCGCCGCCGCTTCCGCCCGTGCCTGTTCTTCGGCGGCTTCCGCCCTGGCCTTGGCTGCCGCGTCGGCCTTCGCCTTGGTGGCGGCCTTGGCCTGTTCCGCGTCGGCCTTGGCTTTCGCCGCCGCTTCCGCCCGTGCCTGTTCTTCGGCGGCTTCCGCCCTGGCCTTGGCTGCCGCTTCGGCCTTCACCTTGGTGGCCGCCTTGGCCTGTTCCGCGTCGGCCTTGGCTTTCGCCGCCGCTTCCGCCCGTGCCTGTTCTTCGGCGGCTTCCGCCTTGGCCTTGGCAGCGGCCTCTACAGACTTTTTTTCTAACGTCTCCCGCTCCGCCTCTTCGGCTGCCAGCCTGGCTTGCTCTTGCTGAGCGTGTTGTTTTGCCAAACGTTCTTTTTCGGCTTGCTCAGCGGCTTGCTGGGCCGCCGCTTTGGCTTGTTGTTCGGCTGCTTTAGCCTGTTGCACCGCCTGCTCTTGGGTTTCGATCTCAGAAGCATTAAACATGGTGGCATGAATAATTTCTGGATTAGCAGGCAGCAAATCAGCCCGCTTAGGCTTAATCCAAGCACTTAGGGCAAACAGTGCCAACAACAGTATATGTAAGGCAGCTGCCTGTACAAAAGGCCGCAAATTTTTATTTTGACTGGCCATTTAACTTATTGGTCTTCCGGTTTGGTTATTAAGCCCACAGTAGGGACTCCGGCATTTTTTAGGGCGGCCATCACTGTGACAACCGTACCATAATCAACGCTTTTATCGGCATTTATCAGTACTTGAGTTTGCGGTTTTTGTGCCAACACCGCCACCACACTTGGGTTTATGGCATCGGGTTGTATGGCCTCGTCATCCCCGTTGTCCTTTTTTATAAAGTACTGCCCATCCTCCCTAATGGAAATGACAATGGGTGGGTTGGCGCCATCGTCTTCTGGTTGCACGACTTTGGCTTCCGCTTCTGGCAGGTTCACCTCAACACCGGTCTGCAACATCGGTGTTGTTATCATAAAAATGATAAGCAATACCAAGGTGACATCAATGTACGGTACGACATTGATTTCCGCCATGGGTTTTCTGCGGCGATATCTTCTGTTCATTGGGTATGGGCCTGCCTTTGCAACAATACAACAAATTCTTCAACAAACAATTCGTAGCGGCCGGTCAGTTTGTCCAACCGGGTTGAGAAACGGTTATACGCCACCACTGCAGGAATCGCCGCAAACAAGCCAATGGCGGTGGCGATCAGCGCTTCGGCAATACCGGGGGCCACTTGTGCCAGGGTGGCTTGTTTGACATTGCCCAGCGACATAAAAGAGTTCATGATGCCCCAAACCGTGCCAAACAAGCCTACATAAGGGCTGGTCGAACCTACTGTGGCCAAAAATGACAAATTTTCATCAAGACGATCCAATTCCCGCGACAGCTCAATACGCATGGCACGTTGGGCGCTTTCCACTTGCACAACGGGGTCAACATGACCGCTTTGGCGCATTCTGGAAAATTCTTTATAACCTGCCAAAAAAATTTTTTCGATCCCTTCCGGTTCAAAGCCGTTTGCAGTCAATTTACGGTATAACTCTGACAATGCCATGCCCGACCAAAATTGCTCTTCAAACTCATCGGTAATGGCAATGGCCTGGTTCAGTTCTTTGCGTTTGGCAAAGATGAAAGTCCATGAAGTGACCGAGGCAGCCACTAAGATCAGCATGACGAATTGCACGACAAAACTGGCCTCAGTGACTAAATGGAAAATTGATAAGTCAGTGTTCATTCTTTAGCAGCTCTAGTAAATTTTCGGGAATTGATTTAGGGGACATAGTCTTGGCATCAAGACAAGCAATACGGATGAACGCCCTGCATACTATAACATCACCTCGGCTTATCTTTTGGGCGAACACCAAGCTAGCTTTTTTATATTCGGCCACTTGGCAATGCACTTGCAGTTGTTCGTTGAAGCGTGCCGGGGTCAGGTAGTCAACTTGAACGGAGCGCACCACAAATAAAACACCCTCATTTTGTAACAGTTGGTCTTGTTCAAACCCTTCTGCCCTAAGCATTTCAGTCCGGGCACGTTCAAAAAATTTAAGATAGTTGGCATAATAAACCACACCACCGGCATCGGTGTCTTCGTAATAAATGCGTACGGGCCAAGTAAACGTTTTCATTGTGTAATGATGAGCTCGGGGTGGAAGGCAATGGGCTTAGCCAAACAAGTCTTCTGACAAGCCCGTAGGCTTAGGAGGCTGCAAGCCAAAATGGAGATAGGCATGAGGGGTGACGACCCGACCACGTGGAGTGCGCATAATAAAACCCTGCTGCAGCAAATAAGGCTCCAACACATCTTCTATTGTGCCACGCTCTTCGCTGATGGCTGCGGCAAGGGTGTCCAGCCCCACCGGGCCACCGGCAAAAACTTCTATCATGGTCAGCAACAGTTTGCGGTCAAGCGCGTCAAAGCCGTGGCTGTCCACCCGCAACATGTCTAAAGCCAAAATGGCAATGGCATCGGTGATGACACCATCGCCTTTAATTTCGGCAAAATCGCGCACTCTGCGTAACAAGCGGTTGGCAATGCGCGGCGTGCCACGCGAACGGCGGGCAATGGCAACCGCCCCGGCGGCTTCTATGCTGATGCCCAACACGTGGGCGGAACGGGTGACAATGCCGGACAGCTCTTCTACGGTGTAAAACTCCAAGCGCTGTACTATGCCAAAACGGTCACGCAATGGCGAAGTCAGCAAACCCGCCCGGGTGGTTGCGCCAACTAAAGTGAAGGGCGGCAAATCCAGCTTAATGGAACGGGCCGCCGGGCCTTCGCCAATCATCAGGTCCAGCTGGTAGTCTTCCATTGCCGGATACAAAATTTCTTCAACCGCCGGGCTGAGCCTGTGTATCTCATCAATAAACAGCACGTCATGGGCTTCAAGATTGGTCAACAGAGCGGCTAAATCGCCTGCTTTATCCAGCACTGGCCCGGAAGTTTGGCGGATATGCACGCCCATTTCTGCAGCAATAATATTGGCCAAAGTGGTTTTGCCTAGCCCGGGGGGGCCAAAAATCAGCACATGGTCTAAAGCCTCTTGCCTTGCCAGTGCCGCTTGGATGAAAATCTCCATCTGTATGCGTAATTCGGTTTGACCAACGTAGTCCACCAAGCGTTTAGGTCGGATGGCACGGTCTTGGCGCTCTTCATCAATTTGGCTGCGGGCGGTCACCAACCGGTCGCTTTCTATCATTTATTGGCCTCTTATCTGACGGCGTTCTGCAAAGCCAAGCGGATGATGTCTTCACAGCTTTTATCTTGACTATTGATGTTCTGCACCATTTTGGTGGCATCCAACGGCTTATAGCCCAGCGAGCATAAGGCACTGATGGCTTCCTGTTGCGGATTATTGGCTGTTGGCAGAGAGGTTTCGCTAGTTTTGGGAACGCCAATATTACCTACAACCATCATTGGCAAACGGTCACGCAGCTCTATCACCAAGCGTTCCGCCGTTTTTTTGCCAACTCCGGGCAAGCGCACCAAAGCTTGGGTGTCGTTGTTGCGGATGCACTGCTGGAACGCTTCCGCACTTTGCCCGGACAAAATGGCCAACGCCAATTTTGGGCCAACGCCAGTTATTTTAATGAGCGTCCTGAACAAAGCCCGGTCGGCCTCATGGGCAAAACCAAACAGGCTGTGGGCATCTTCTCTGACCACTAGGTGGGTGTGCAGCATAACTTCTGTTCCCACTAGCGGCAAGTCATAAAACGTGGTCATCGGCGCTTCCAGCTCATAACCCACGCCTTGCACATCCAATACCAATAAAGGCGGGGCTTTATGCACTAGCTTGCCGCGTAAAAAACCAATCATGAACTGACAGCGTTGTGCAAACGCGCTTCGGTTTGCCAATAATGGGCATGGCATATTGCCAAGCCTAGGGCATCACTGGCATCAATGGACAACACCCCTTGGCAGTTAAGCAGTATCTTAACCATGTGCTGTACTTGCAGTTTGTCGGCATTGCCTTTGCCCACCAAAGCCTGTTTGACTTGTCGGGCGGCATATTCAAAAACCGGCACGTCTGCCGTTTGCACGGCACAAATTGCCGCACCGCGTGCCTGCCCCAGTTTAAGGGCCGAATCGGCATTTTTATGCATAAACACCTGTTCTATAGCCATTGCTTGGGGGTGATGCAGTTCGGTCAGTTGTTGCACACTGTCAAATATCTGTTTAAGCCGGTCAGGAAAATAGTCCGCCTTAATGCGGATACAACCGCTGGCAACATAATGGTAACCTAAAGGTGAAAAATCAATAATGCCATAACCGGTTATACGCGAACCTGGGTCTATGCCTAAAATTATCATGCCGTGTCAGTTAATGGGGTGGTCAGTGTGACCATTTTAAGCTCGGGCGGGATGCCAAACGAACAATCCACTGGTATTTTTTGGCATTTTTTGTCGTATCATGCCAAATCCCATTGTTAACCCATCGAGATAGGTGCGAATACCCTAAAAAGCATAACTTAACAACCACCTGCTGAAAGCAGGTGGGTTAGCGCGGGATACAGGGGACTAAAGTCCACCCACATTGTGTCCCGCGCTTGTCGAGTAGTTTTTTGAGCCTTGATGCTAAAGCTAACCGGCTAAAGCCGGTGGTTTTAACCTTAAGAATTGAAATAAATTCGCACCCAATAAAACTTTCTGGCGTTTAAGGCATTGGCGAGGTAAATGCTCTTGCCCAGCAGCCAAAGCATTGCTAGGCGGGTTGCGCCCTGCCAAGACAACCTACACTGTGTTTGGAAAATCTTTGATGACCTCAAAAATTTTCAATATTAGCAGGTAAGTGTGCCAATAAATCGGCAGGTCGCCACAGAGCTACTGCAAAAAATCGCCCGCTTTGGGCGGAAAAAGAAAAGGGAAGCTCGAAAAACCTCGGATTTTATAAAAATGTCCGCGTAACCCATTGATTCATAGGTGCGTCAATTATTAAGATAAGTTTTTTCAAAGCCCCCAAAGATGTTGAAAGATTGAACTGTTAAAAAGCCCGAATAGCATGCACCCCCAGATAGTTGAATTTACCCGCGCTTATCTGGTTGTTATTACCAAAGTTCTGGTACCAAGCGGTGCTATTGTCGTTCTCACTAGAACTCCAGTAATCGTAAATGAGAAGACCACCCACGGCGGCTTGGTTGAGGAACAGTTGGTTCAGCTCATCCTTGGAGGGCAAATACCAGTCGCTGTAACCGTTTAGCACCAGGTCGTCGCAGAGCTTGGCGGCATAGCTGCCCGGCCCTTGGGCTTTGACAATGGCGGTGGTGTTGGCTTGACCAGTGCCGATGGCGGTGCCGGTCGCGCCGGTGGTGACAAAGCTGCCGTTATACCATTGGATGCCTGTAAAGCCAACAGTTTGGTCGGACGGGGCGGAAATCAGACCGTGCTGTTTGCTGCTGTCTATATAGAATATTTTGCCGCCTTGGTAGCTTTGCCCAATTTTGAACACGGGCGGTGGGGTGACGGTGCTTTGGAAGGACACTTGGGCAATGCCCAGTTGCTGGCTTTTAGGGATGCCGCTGGCGTTGGTGCTGACAAAACCGGTTTTTGTGAACACCCAGCTAGTGCTGGCTTGGTTGTTGAGCATCAGCTGCACCCAGCCATTGGTTGCCGTGGCTTGGTCAACGCTGGCTTGGAAGCAGGGGTAAGTCGGGTCGGTGCTGGAACAGTTGGTGTTGCCCACGGCATTGCCTTTCGGATAAACACTGTAGGTGGCATTGACTGCGCTGCTAAGTGTTGGTATTTGCACCCACAGTTTGTAGCTGCCAGCAGCAGGGGCTATCCAAGAGACATTTTCGGTGCTGCCTCCGATCAGTTCGATAGTTTGCGTGTTGCTGATGGTGGGGTTGACTTTGGTGCCAGCGGGCGTTGCCGCCACAGCGGCAGTCAGGTTACAAACCACCAGCAACAACGCTGCGGCGAGCTGGCTGATGGGCTTGGGTCGGTCGGTGTTTTGCTTCATGATTAGCCTCAAATATTTTTAAATACAATGGGTTTGCCCTTACGGGCAAGGTTATTTAACTTATACGATCGGAAAATGTCAAGCATTGTTGTCGGGTTACACTCTCCGGGGTGCAAGCGCAATTGTATTTCTGTCCTGGAGGGTAAACCCAACGCGGATGTGGGCTGTTGCGTATAGGTCAATCCGCCAATTGACATGCATCACCAGTACTCATTTATAGATTTGTTTTCTATGGCCTATTCTAATTATTTGAATGATAAGCTGTTGATCGAAAATTGAATACACTACGCGATATTGGTTTGTCCTGATTCGATAACTATGTTCAGTGCCTACCAGTTTCTTACATCTGCTAGGGCGCGGTTCAAAGGTAATATTATCATCATTCGCTTAGGTGGGTTGTTGGATAGCGTTGCTTGTCGGGTTACACCCTCTAGGTTGCAAGCACTAAGCTTTTATGCCCCCGAGGATAAACCAGACGACCTCCACGGCTTAGGGCAAAGCTAGTGCGTTTTCTTGGGGTTCATACTTTCAGCCATGACTTTGCTGGTCCATGCCAAGGCAATGACCGAAAGCAGGAAAACAGCGTGGATAATGCACTGCCACATAGCCACATGGGTGGAAACCTTTTCAATGTCAATAAAGGTTTTCAGTAAATGGATCGAGGAAATGCCTATCAATGCCATCGCCAGCTTGACCTTCATGATATTCGGGTTGGAATGGCTTAGCCATTCCGGGCAGTCGGGGTGGTCATCCACCCGCAACCGCGACACGAACATTTCATAGCCTGCAATGATAATCATAATCAGCAAGTTGGAGATCATCACCACGTCGATCAAGCCCAATATCAAGATAACGGCATCGTTATCGGTCATATTAGGTGCCAAGAATATTTCGATCAGTTCCAAGAAAAACCGATAGACATAGTAGCACTGGCCAATAATCAGGCCGACATAAAGGGGGGCTTGTAACCATCGGCTAAAAAATATCAGATTAGCTAGCTGCTGCCGCGCCGCGTTGCCTTGTTCTGCCAAATCAGCTTGGTTATTTTGCATATTGTTGGGTGTCATGATGTCATTTCCTTGTCATTCTATGATGGAGGACAGAATAGCCAGTTCAAGGGTGTTCACTGTGCTGAGTTTTCAGAGGGTTTGGCGTTATCAATTGGCCACATTGTTTACAGACCTGTGTAGCAGGATTATCCGTGCCTGCTTCTATAATCACCGCAGTCACGATAGCCATTGGCAAAGCAAAAACCCCTATGCCGAAAACAAAAACCAAGCCCGCGAACAACCGCCCCAGCGGGGTTTGTGGGATCATATCGCCATAACCCACTGTGGTCAGGCTTTCGATGGCCCACCACAAGGTGGTCGGAATATCGGTAAATACTGCTGGTTGGGCTTGGTGTTCCAGCTGATAAAGCACGGCGGATGAGGCGTAAAGGCAAATGACCATTAAGGTGATGGCGACAATAATCAGCTCTTTTCTTTGTTGTAGCCCGCCCATAATGCGCTGCAAACAGGCGGCAAAATTGTCCAGATGCAACACCCTTAACAGCCTGACAATACGGGCCATACGCAGGAAGCGCAGGTCAAACGATGTCCAAGCGGTGGCTATGACTAACAGGTCAAGGATCGCCAAGGGGGTCAGTGCGTAGCGCAATCGGCCCATCAGAGGGGCGGCATAGCGGTTTTGCTCTACGCAAACCCACAGCCTGGCCAGATATTCCAGCACAAAAATAAATGTTGATAGCGTTTCAAAACCAACAAAAATTTTTTGATAGCCATGCCACAGCCACGGCACTGTCGCCAAGGCCACGCACAATGCGTTGCTAAAAATCAAAAAAGCCAAAAAATAATTGACATGACGCGCCACCCTATTAAGCGGGGATGGCTTATGCAAAATGTTAAATGCTTGGGCTCGTAAATGGTTCATGTGTCTGCCGTTCGGGCAACACCCTTAGTGGCTTGCTTGGGTAGTTGTCATTGTGGTGATTTGTCCTGCAGCATCAAAACCTACCGTGACCAGTTTGGCCGACCTGCTTTGCTGTAGCTGCTCTTGGCCAATCTGAAAAACCGCGCATAATCCGGCATCGTCGACCAATACTTGGTGGGTGGGCAATAGGGCCGGTTTCCACCATGAAGTGAACAGCGTCCACAAAAACCAGCCCAAGGCAATGCCAACAATAATTAAGCCGTACATTTGGAGCAATTCCAGCAAGGTTTTGTAACCGCCAAACCAGCGGATTTCCGTTGATAGATGCTTGAATCCCAGCAACCAGCCTGCCAGCGTGAGCAGTGGCAACAAAAAATACAGCCACAATAGCCAACTGATGGCAGCAATACAAAAGGCACTGATTTTTTGTTGGCGGCTTTGTAGGTGTGGCGTGATGATAATCTTGTTGATCATTGCCCTTTTATCCCCCTGTCAACCGTTACCCAGACCGCCCGTTGTCCACGTTTTTTTCTGACCGCTTTAACAAAACCGTTAACGGCAGTGCCAATATTGATGAGCCAATACACCATGGGGTACCAGATCATCCAGTAATAATATTTTTGCCCGGCGCGTTGTTCGTAACGCGCATCAATAGCCAGGCTGACCGCAAACTGGAACAGGCAAGTGACACACAATAGCATACTGGTCCAGTGCGGAGAAAAATCGTCCAATGTTTCTTGGGGGCTGTCCAGCAATAACTGGAAGGATGCCAGCACAATCAGCAGCACCACAATAAACGACCATAATAAGCTGATGCTGCATTCCAAATACAGTGGCCACAAGCGCAATGCGTTACGTGTGAATAGCTGGCTAAAATAACGCCCCAGCACTTCAACACCGCCCTGCGCCCAACGGCTGCGCTGTTTCCATAGCCCGACCAAGGTTTCCGGCATCAGCACCCAACACAACGCGTTGGTTTCAAAATGGATGCTCCATCCCGCCAGTTGCAGTTTCCAGCTGATGTCAATATCCTCCGTGATCATGTCGGGGCTCCAATAGCCGACATCATGCAATGCAGAGCGCCGGAACGCACCAATCACTCCAGAAATGGTGAAAATACGCCCATAGGTGCGCTGCGCCCGTTTGATCATGCCGACAATGGCCGAAAACTCGCCCACTTGAATCCTGCCCAGCAGGGTGGAGCGGTTGCGGATGCGTGGATTGCCGGTCACCGCACCGACATGCGGGTGGCCAATAAAATGGCGTATCATCCACGCCACTGCTTGGCTATCGAGCAAGGCATCCCCGTCGATGCACACCAAAAACTCGCTGTTCGCCAACAGGGCGGCGGTTCGCAAGGCCATTGCCTTGCCTTGGTTGCTGGCAAGATTGACCACGCGCACTTGTTCGTGTTGCTGTGCCAGCTCTTCTAAAATGACCAGCGTGTTGTCTTTGCTACCATCATTGATGGCAATAATTTCATAATGCGGGTAATCCTGTTGCAGAAGCTGTTCAATGGTCTCCCGTGCGTTTTCACCTTCATTGAAACAGGGGATCAAAATTGAAACGGGGGGATATTCCGATAAACTTGGCGATACGCCTGCAAAAACATTGTCCCGCCATTCCCAACGTAGAAAATAAAGGATGCCGCCTATCATCCACACATAAGTCATTAACAGCGGATAATAAAAGACAAACCATGACAGCCATTCACCTAGGGTTTGCCAAGGAGCTTCCTCCAGCCATTCTTGCCAAATGAACCACTCATCAATGAGCCACTGTAAAAACGGGTAAAATTGCGACTGCAACATAGGTATCAATCAATTATCCGTGACCACAACCGGGAAATGTTTCTGCAATGCCTTTAGATCCGGCTGGTTTTCAAAAACGTTGTCAGGGTAATAGCCAATATGTATCGCGCCCAGTTTTTTTAACAGCTCCAACTGGCCCACAAAGGTGGCTGTGGGGATTTTTTGTTGTTTGGCCCAATCCACCGCCTGTAATTCAAAAACCATTTTTTTCAGGCCATCAGGGTAGCTAGCTGTTTTAGCGACCAGATCACGCAACCACTGCTCGGGGTTTTCGGCCTTTTCCATAAACGGCATGGCCTCAACCGCCACATAATCATAGTGTTCCAAAAAAACCTTGAACGACTGGGCGAACCAGTCTTCGCTGTCCGGTTCCAGCAAAGGCAATGCATAAAAATTGCGGGCAGTTTTAATGGCAGGGCGATAATAACGCACCTTATTGGCCAAGCTATCGGTAAATTCCGCCAGCAGCGCCGTTTTATGCCGCGCCCATTGCATCCGTAAGGTGTCGGATTGGTGCAGCTGTTCAAAATCACTGGGCAAACCCCAAACCTGATGGCTGAAAGCCATCGCCATGTCCGACACATCCTCATAATCCGACAAAATGCCGTCGTCATGGAACAGCAGGCCGTCAAAACTGCAATACTTGGCCAAATCTTCATAAATTTCGCTGATATATTGCCTCGCCGCCGGGTTGAACGGTGACAAGCGCGTGTAGGTATGGCGAGACAACTGCGGTTTGCCGTCACGCCATTCCTTAACATACCATTTCAGTGGCACATCGGTTTTATAGGCCATGATGGGCAGCCAAGCATATACCCGCACCCGTGCGCGGGTTTTCAGTTGCCAAGCCACTCGGTTGAACAAGTCCCGGCGTACCGGCAAATGCCGGTTGGGGAAATACAATTGGTCAGCGTTGCCATCGCCATCGGGGTCGGAATAGGCCTGCAAAAAAACCGTGTTGGCACCGCTTTCTAAGGTACGCTCAACCACCAAATCCAAATTGTGTTCGGTTTGCTCTTCATCCGGGTCAAAAATGTAGTCCAAATCAATATGGGCCACGCGCAAGGCACGTGACAGACGTTGCTTGGTGATAATTTGGCTTAGCCGTTCCGCATCGGGATTATCATCGATAATCAAGCGTTTCATCGCAGGTAAATCGGCGAGGGTATTTTGCCCGTCATGCAGCCCCATGGTGAGCGCCAACCCTGCCATGCTGGCAGCATCCAAGGCAATGTCATTGTATTCACCATAAGGCCAAGCCATCACCCGTGGGCGTTTGCCCATGTTCTGAAAAATAAAATCGGCACTTTTACCTACTTGGGCAAAAATCCGTTGCCGGTAGGCATCATCCTTTTCATACTCGTCATATTCGGTGTCATACAAGCGGCTAGTGACGGCACTTTGTTCATTACCTTGTGGATTGGCTGTAACACCATGATGCAAGTCGTAAGTATGTGAAGCTATTTCCACAAGGCCAGATGCAGCCACTTCGCGTACTTGATCCCAGGTCATCAAGGGTGTGGTAGGCTTGTCCTTTACTTGCCCCCCCTCCATCCACGAGCCAACCAAGGCAAGTGTTGCCGGATAGTGGTATTTTTTTAGCAACGGAAAAACGCGCGTATAAAAACTTTGGTAGCCATCGTCAAAGGTCAGCATAATGGCGTTGTCCGGCAAGTTCTTTGCCCCCGCCGCAGCATCCACCACGTCTTGAACGCTAATCAGCTGATAATGGTTTTTCTTCAGCCAAGCCAGATGCGCCTCAAAATTGTGTTGTGACAAGGCTTGATGGTCGGGCGGGTCCAATACATCCAAGTTGACTTTGTCATCAACGATGTCATGGTAATTGAGGGCTAAAAAACGCTGACCCGGAAGCTCTTTGGCAAATAATGCCGGACAATGAAGCAGCAGAAAAAATAACGCCAAGCGCCGTAAGTTAAGCATAGTAGAAAAATGATAAAGAATGTCTAGGCGTATTGTAACAATAATTGCCGGTAGCCATGATGGTGCCCTGCCAGTCCGAGTAATTTCGATTGCACTTGGGAGTTGAGTCCACGTAGCCCTGTTCAGCCTTTAATAACTCCATCTTCCATGTGTAACACTTTGCCGATTTTTGCCGCCAGCTCATGATCGTGGGTGACGACTAAAAAGCTGACATTAAGCTCCTGGTTAAGCTCCAACATCAGTCCGTAAACTTGGCTGGCAGTTTTGCTGTCCAGGTTGCCGGTCGGCTCATCTGCCAGCACGATACTGGGCCGGTTTATTAATGCCCGCGCCACGGCGGCACGTTGGCGCTCCCCACCCGATAGCTCACCGGGTTTGTGTTCAATACGGTGCCCCAGCCCTACCCGGTGCAACAATGCGGTTGCCTTTAGCCGTGCCTCGCTGACCTTGAGGCCACCGATCAGCAACGGCATGGCGACATTTTCCAATACCGTGAACTCGCCTAACAAATGATGTGACTGGTAAATAAAACCCAGTGACTGGTTGCGTAGCTTGGCCAATTTGCTGCCACTGACGGTATTTAGATTGACACCGTCCAAAACCACCGAGCCGCTGCTGGCTTTTTCCAGCCCGCCGAGCAAATGCAACAAGGTGCTTTTGCCGGAACCGGATGCACCCATGATCGCCACACGCTCACCGGCTTTGATTTGCAAATCGACACCTTTTAGCACTTCAACATGCAATCCGCCTTGGTCGTAACGCTTGCTCAACTGCTGGCATTGTAAAATGATCCGGTCACTCATAACGCAGCACCTCCGCAGGGTTGATTTTCGATGCTTGCCAAGCGGGGTATAACGTAGCCAGCAGGGATAGCCAAAAAGCCATACCGGCAATCACATAGACATCGCCCCACACCAATTTGGAAGGCACTTGGTTAATGTAATAAACATCAGCAGCCATAAACTGCACATGAAACAGCTTTTCAATGATCGGCACGATGGTCTCCACATTTAACGCCAAAGCCACGCCGCCTAACGTACCCAAGGCCGTGCCAAACAAGCCGATGACAGTGCCCAGCACTATAAAAATGCCCATCACCGAAGCTGAGGTGAGGCCTTGTGTCTTTAAAATGGCAATATCGCCGCGCTTGTCGGTGACTACCATCACCAAGGTGGACACAATGTTAAATGCCGCCACTGCCACAATCAGCAAGAGAATGACAAACATCACCCGTTTTTCGATTTGTACGGCACGGAAGAAGTTGCTGTGTGCCTGCGTCCAGTCACTGACAATATAATCTTGTAAATATTCCCCCATACTGCGGGTGATTTGCGGCGCATTGAACAAGTCGTCCAGCTTGATCCGCAAACCAGAAACAGCGTTATCTAAACGGAACAGTTTGGCGGCATCTTCGATATGGATTAACGCCATATTGCGGTCATACTCGTACATGCCCACCTGAAAGATACCCACGACGGTAAAGCGGCGCAACCTAGGCACAATGCCCGCTGGCGTAGAATTGACCTGGGGGCTGATTACAGTGACTTTATCGCCAACCAATACGCCCAGATAATTGGCCAATTCTTGCCCTAACACAATGCCATATTCGCCTGGAAACAGATTGGCCAGCTTGCCTTGGGTCATTTTTTGGGCGACGTCAGAAACTTTACTTTCGGTGGCGGGTACAATGCCGTTAAGCATAGTGCCACTGACGCGCCGATCGGCATTGATCATCACCTGCCCGCTAATAAAAGGGGCTGCGCCTTCAATATGCGGGTAGTCTTTGATGCGTTTGTCCAAGCCCTGCCAATCGTCCAGTTGTCCGTATTGGCCGGTGATGGTGGCGTGGGCGGTCATGCCCAATATGCGTTCACGCAATTCCGATTCAAAACCGTTCATCACTGACAACACTGTGATGAGTGCGGTGACACCTAAGGCAATGCCCAAAACCGATGTCAGGGTGATAAAGGAAATAAATTGGGTGCGACGTTTGGCCCGTGTGTAGCGAAGGCCAATATAAAAAATCAGTGGTTTGAACATGAAATCCTAGAGGGGTTAAAAATCAGTTTTTTTTACATTGTGGGCAAAAACCGTAAAGGTATAAGCTATGGTCGGTCAGTTGGTAGCCCAGTTTTTCGGCAATTTCCCTTTGCCGGGCTTCAATAAGCTCATCGGTAAATTCATCCACTTTGCCGCAGCTCATGCACAGAATATGGTCATGATGATCGCCTTTAGCCAATTCGAAGACGGAATTGCCGCCTTCAAAATAATGGCGGGTCACCAATCCGGCCGCTTCAAATTGTGTCAATACACGGTACACCGTGGCCAAGCCAATTTCTTCATTTTCGCTAATCAGGATTTTGTACACTTTTTCTGCCGTCAAGTGATGTTGGTCAACTTGCTTTTCCAATATCTCCAAAATCTTCATCCGCGGCAAAGTGACCTTAAGGCCCACATTTCTTAAATCATTTGATTCCAATAGATTCTCTCCGGTTGAGGGCAGTGGTTGATGGCTGTTATCCCATTGTAGCCTTTTTGGGCATCAAGGGCATGACTTTATAGGATTATTGCCGGACATCCTGTATCATTAAAAATTTAAGTTTTACTAAGGCTCAATGAGAACATCGCTTTTGTATTGGCTTTCGGCCTGCCTGCACCGCTTGCGCAAGCCCGCCCGCCCGCTGCTGCTATTTGCCGTGATGGCGCAAACGGCTTGCTCCACCATCCTGAACAATGTGCCAGGGGTCTACAGCATTACCATTCAGCAAGGCAACATTGTTGATCAGGCCATGATCGACCAGTTACGCCCGCACATGAGCAAGCGTCAGGTGCTGTTTATCATGGGATCGCCCATGTTGGAGGATTTTTTTCATGAAAACCGCTGGGACTACCTTTATTACAACAAACCCAGCGGCAGTGACTTGGTGCAAAAAAAGGTCACCTTATATTTTGAAAACGACCAGGTGGTTGCCATACAAGGCGATTTAAAACCCAGTGGTGCAGCCGCCGTGAAAACCACCGAGCAGCTGCAAACGGCTTATCTGCCCAAACGCAAGTTTGAAAAAACATTACTGGAAAAAATCACCGGCATTTTTGATCTTAGCGACGAGGAATTGGACAAAAAAGCCGCAAAAGCGCGTAATGCCAGTGACAATATCATCGAAACAAAAACCGCCCGATAAGCCGTTATTTTTTTGCCGCCCGGCGTCTTCTGGCTTCTTTGGGGTCAGCGCAAAGCGGACGGTATATTTCCACCCTATCGCCCTGTTTCAGTACATGGCCTAAATTTAAAACCTTGGCAAAAATGCCCACGCTTAGGTCAGCCCCTGCAATTTCGGGAAACCACTCCCGCAACCCTGAAGCCTCAATAGCCTCGGCAATGGTCGCACCTTCCGGCAATTCCAAGGCCACTAGCTGCTGTTGTAAATGCGTGGCATAAGCCACCTCAACGGCTATCATATTAGGCGGGTTGTCATTTTGCTGCATAAACATCTTTGGCGCGGTTGGTGAACGAGCTGACCATGGTATTGCATATCTGGTTAAACACCGCACCAAATGCCAAGCTGGCCAATTTGCCGGACATTTCAAACTCCAAATCCAAGGAAATCTTGCTGGCATCCTCGCGTAACGGCATAAAACGCCACACCCCTTCCAAACGGGAAAATGGCCCGTCCAGCAAGGAAACGGTGATTTTTCCGCCCCAATCAATGCGGTTGCGGGTGGAAAATGCTTTTTTAAAGCCCCCTTTATTAATCATCAATTCCGCTTCAACAAAGTCCTCACCTCGGGTGATAATGCGGCTGCCACTGCACCAAGGCAAAAATTGCGGATAGGACTCTATGTCGTTGACCAGCTCAAACATTTGCAGCGCAGAAAATTTTACTAGGGCGCTTTTCTGGACTAAAGTCATTGCTACACCACCCCAACGACGGACAAAAAGACCACAAAAATAGCCGCTGGGGCAATATAACGGATCAATAACCGCCAGGCTTTATAATGCAGCGGCTTGACCATTGCCAATTCTGCTTCGCTATGAGCCTGGCTCATCATCCAACCGGCAAAAATGGCGATGCAAAACCCACCAATCGGCAGCATCAGGTTAGACGTCAAATAATCCAGCAAATCATAGAAAGTTTTGCCGAACACGGTCACATCTGAGCCAATATTGAACGACAATGCCGAACCAAAACCTAACAACCACGTGACCCCGCCAGCGCACCAGCAGGCTTTGCTGCGTTCCATGCCTTTATTTTCCACCAGCCACGACACCGCCGGTTCAATCAGGGCAATCGACGAAGACAGGGCAGCGAACACCAGCATTACAAAAAACAATATGCCGAACAGCCAACCGCCAAACATATTGCCAAAAGCAATCGGCAAGCTTTCAAAAATCAGCCCCGGGCCAGAATTGAGCGGTAAGTTATTGCTCAGCACAATCGGAAAAATGGCAATTCCTGCCAGCAATGCCACCACTGTATCGGCAATGGCAATAATGGTAATGGTTTCGGTAATGGACACCTTTTTGGGTAAATAAGCGCCGTACACCATCACCGCCCCCATGCCGATACCCAACGAGAAAAATGCCTGTCCCAAGGCAACCAAAATGGAGTTGCCGGTCAATTTGCTGAAATCAGGGTTGAACATAAAATGCAGGCCCTGAAAATAACTGTCGGTGGTCATGGCATAACCGACCAATAAAAACAGCAGCAAAAATAGCCCCGGTATCAAAAAACGGATCGATTTCTCAAAGCCTTGGCTAAGGCCACGGGCAACAATAAGCATGGTGGCAGCCATAAAGCCCGTGTGCCAGAACAGCAGTTGCAGAGGGCTGGCGGTAAACGCAGTAAACAAGTTTTTGGCCCCTTGCGCATCCACGCCAAAAAAACTGCCGTCTATGGCCTTAAGCACATAGCCACAAGCCCAACCGGCAACGACACTGTAATAAGACAAAATCAGCACACCGGCAATCACCCCCATCCAGCCCAAATATGGCCAATGTTCATCGGCGTTGGCCTCTTTGGTCAGCAGATGCATGGTATTGACCGGATTTTCACGGCCGCGCCTGCCGAACATTGTTTCTGCCATCATTACCGGAATGCCGACTAACGCCACACATAGCAAATAAACAATTACAAACGCACCACCGCCGTTTTCACCCGTGATATAGGGAAATTTCCAGATATTGCCAAGGCCGACCGCTGAACCAGTGGCTGCCAGTATAAATGTGGTGCGCGATGACCATTCACCGTGGATTGATTTTTTAGTGTCCATTATTAGGGCCTGTAATAAACTCAAGGATTGTTAAACGCCACGGCAACCAAATGCAGGGCGGGGCTTTTCTGACTGCTTGGGTAAATATCGAGTAAAATAACAAAATTATTACATTACGTCAGTTTAAAGTTACAAGCAGCCCAACATGGCCGAAAAAAAGAACCAAAAGCACAAGAATCAGCAGAACAGCACCATAGCCGTCAATCGGCAGGCCACCCATGAATATTTTATTGAAGAACGGTTTGAAGCTGGCCTAGTCTTGGAGGGCTGGGAGGTTAAAAGCTTACGCGCCGGTCGCCTCCAGCTTAAAGAAAGCTATGTGGTCATTAAGCGGGGCGAGGCCTGGCTGTCCGGGGCACATATATCCGCCCTGCTGTCCGCATCTACCCATATCAAACCGGAAGCCGTGCGCCAGAAAAAGCTGCTGCTTAACCGCCACGAACTGAACAAGCTTATCGGGGCGGTGGAACGCAAAGGCTACACGATTATGCCGTTATCAATGTACTGGAAAGCGGGCCGCGCCAAACTAGAAATCGGCTTGGCAAAAGGCAAGCAATTGCACGACAAGCGCGCCGCCTCCAAAGACCGCGATTGGCAACGCGAGAAAGGCCGCATCATGAAAAAAGGCTAATCACTTTACCCCTCCTCTCAAACCGCAACGCGCCATCAAGAGCCTCGCCCATGCAACTTAACGAATTTCTGAATAAAGTCAAAAATCATGAACCGGTCAGCTTTAACGACACCATCACCGTGATTGCAGAAAATTATCGCTACACACCGAGTACTTTCAGCAATGGGCTAGGCGAACAACAAGTGGTCAATACGGCTGGTACCAACGAAGGTTCGTGCAAAATTTTTGCGTTTGCCATACTGCACGACTTGACCGAAGCGCAAACCCTAAATTTGTTCGGCGATTACTACCAAAAGGATGTGCTGGACGACCCGGAAGGCACCAACCACGCCAATATCAGGAGTTTTATGCGCTTTGGCTGGGCGGGCATCCGTTTTGAAACACAGGCTTTACAGCCTAAATAACATTAGCCCGTTAAACGACCTCTTAAACAACAAGCATCTTGGAGGCGGCACCAGCCTGCTCCTTGACCAACTTGGGCAGCAAATAGCCGGGTAATGCCGCTTGCAGCTCCACCATAATGGCCATAGCGCGGCTTTCGGACACATCAAAATGTCCGGTGCCGCTGGCCTTGTCCAACAAATGCAAATAATAGGGCAACACACCCAAGCCGAACATTTGCTCGCTTAATCGGCCCAACACCGCCGCATCATCATTTACGCCTTGCAACAGCACCGACTGGTTCAGCAGCGTGATGCCGTGCTGATGCAGCTTCTGGCAAGCGGCACGGGTCTGCTCCCCCAATTCGTTGGCGTGGTTACAGTGGATCACCATAACGGCTTGCTTGCCGCTTTGGGCCAGCAGCTCAACTAAGGCATCAGTAACCCGTGCCGGCAATACGATGGGCAAACGGCTATGGATACGCACCCGCTTGAGATGGGCTATGCCATTAAATTTGGCAAATAGCTGAGCGAGTCGTGCATCGCTGAGCAGCAAAGGGTCGCCGCCGCTTAAGATCACCTCGCTGATGCCAGGGTCGGCCTGGATATAATCAATAGCCGCCTGTTCCGTCTGCTTGCTGAGCTGTAAGTCACCATAAGGGAAATTGCGGCGGAAGCAATAGCGGCAATTGACCGCGCAACTGCCCGTCGTGACCAACAGCACTCGACCTAGGTATTTATGCAGCACCCCCGCTTGCGGACTGGCGGCAATATCACCCACCGGGTCATCGGTAAACCCCGCATAAGCCCGCAACTCATCATTGACCGGCAACACCTGCCTAAGCAGCGGGTCGTGGGGATTGCCTTTTTCCATACAAGCGGCAAAGCTGACCGGCACTTTTAGGGCAAACTGCTGGGCGGCACCGATTGAGAAGGGCAAGCTACCCGCCTCCAGATGCAGGTAGCGGCACAGATCATCTAAGGATGTGAAAGCTTCGGCGAGTTGTTGTTGCCAATTTTTGGCAAAATGCCCGGCATCAGATTGGCGTGCGTTCATGAAAGGGTTTATTTAAAGTTTCTATCATTAAGGGCCGTCTATTATAATGGCTGATTTTTCAATTAGCGCGTCAGGCAGAGGATAAAATGGCTGTTTTTAGTACAAGTGAGTTTAGGGCTGGGTTAAAAGTCATGTTGGACAATGACCCTTGCGCCATTATTGAAAATGAATTTGTCAAACCGGGTAAAGGGCAGGCTTTCAATCGGGTAAAAATTAGAAACCTTAAGAGCGGCAGAGTTATTGAGCGGACGTTTAAATCTGGCGAATCATTGGAAGGGGCTGATGTGGTCGATGTGGAAATGCAATACCTGTACAACGATGGCGAATACCGTCATTTTATGGTGGCAGAAACTTTTGAACAATATCAATGCGATGATAAAGTCGTGGGTGACTCGGCCAAATGGCTGAAAGACCAAGATTTATGTTATGTCACCCTATGGAATGACTCGCCCTTGGCAGTGACTCCCAACAACTTTGTCGAACTGACCATTGTTGAAACTGATCCCGGCGTGCGTGGCGACACTTCTGGCGGCGGCGGTAAACCGGCCAAACTGGATACCGGCGCAGTGGTGCGGGTACCCTTGTTTGTGCAACAAGGCGAGGTGATTAAAGTTGACACCCGCACGGGCGAATACATTTCCAGAGTGAAAGAATAAGTGCAATCCGAATGGCGTCCCGCCTGCACACATGATCTATTGCACTTAAGGGCAACATTGCTGGCGGAAATCAGGGCTTTTTTTGCGGACAAAGGGGTGTTGGAAGTCGAAACACCCTTGCTGTGCAGCACTATAGGCACTGATCCACAACTGGATTTTTTCACCTGCCAGCCGCAGATACCGGCCTTGCCCGAACAGTTATATTTGCAGACCTCGCCGGAATTTGCCATGAAGCGCCTGCTGGCTGCCGATAGTGGTTCAATTTATCAAATCTGCAAAGCTTTCCGTAAAGGCGAATCAGGCCGTTACCATAACCCAGAATTCACCCTACTGGAATGGTATCGGGTGGGGTTTCGGCTGCCTGAGCTGATGGCAGAAGCCGCAGAGCTTATCACCACCTTATGCCAAGGCCGCCTAGCCTTGCAAACTAGCCAATGGGTCAGTTATGCCGATATTTTTCAGCAAATCACAGGGCTGGACGCGGTTAATTTTAGCTATCCGCAATATTGCGGATATGCCCGCGACAATGGCCTGCCGGAAGCCATCGGCCTGTGCGGGTATAACCACGCGCTCTGGCTGGACATGCTGTTTAGCCATAAGGTGCAGCCATTACTTGGCCGTTCCGAATTATGCCTAGTGTACGGCTATCCCGCCTGCCAATCCTCTTTGGCCAGGCTCAATGCCGACAACCCACTGATAACCGACCGTTTCGAGTTGTTTATCAATGGTGTGGAACTGGGCAACGGTTATTACGAACTGGCCAATGCCAGTGAGCAAGATCGGCGTTTCAGTAATGAACTTAAACTAAGGCAACAATCTGGCCTATCGGCCGCAACCAAGGACACTCGGCTTCTTGCCGCGTTAGCGTCGGGCTTGCCTGATTGTTCAGGGCTGGCTATTGGCATAGACCGCCTGCTCATGGTGTTGTCCGGCAGCAACCACATTGGCCAAGTGATCGCCTTTCCCATCAGCAAAGCCTGAACAGGCTCGTCAACCGCCTCCTGTTTTTTTCTGAAAACACCATAGAATCAATGGGTGTGATGGCCTTAAGCCAATCTAAAGACTTACTGTGCTATAATTTGACCATCTCTTGCCCCTGCTTGCTCTTCAGCCGTAAATTTTCTAGCTGGTTACATGAATTTAAAATCTTTTTCCCGCCTGTTATTATTAGGACTGCTGGCGTTACAATCGGCATTTGCCGACGAAGGTTTTTTTGTACAAAACATCCAAGTTAAAGGCCTGCAAAGGATTTCTGAAGGCACTGTGTTTAACTACTTGCCCATCAACGTTGGCGAAAAATTCACCAAAGAAAATGTCGGGCCGGCTATCCGTGCGTTGTTCAAGACCGGTTTTTTTAAGGACATTTCACTGGAAAGGGACGGCAACACCCTGATTGTCAACGTGGTGGAACGGGCCTCCATTGCCAAAATCGTTTTCGAAGGCAATAAAGATTTAAGCAAAGACGACTTAAAAAAGGCAATGGACAAAATTGGCATGTCCGAAGGTAAAGTTTTTGACCGCCAAGTACTGGACAAAGTTGAGCAGGAACTGAACCGCCAATACCTGAGCCACGGCAAATACGGCTTAAAAATCAAGACAGAAGTGACCAACTTGTCGCGTAACCGAGTCGCCATCAATGTCAACATATCCGAAGGCAGGGCGGCCAAAATCAAACAGATCAACATTGTCGGCAATAAAGTTTTCCCAGAAAAAAGCTTGCTGGGCATTTTAGAGCTCAGCACTTCCAATTTGTTGTCGTTCTATACCAAAAATGACCAATATTCCAAACAAAAGCTGTCCGCTGATTTGGAAACCTTGCGCTCTTATTACCTCGACCGTGGTTATATCAATTTTTCTATCGAATCCACCCAAGTCGCCATAACGCCCGACAAAAAAGATATTTACATCACCATCAACGTCAAAGAGGGCGATGTCTACACTTTAGAAAAAGTAAAATTGGCGGGCAACCTGATCGTAAACCCTGAAGAACTGATCAAGATTGCCAACGTCGGCCCAGGGGAAATTTTTTCCCGAAAAAATGCCACCGAAACATCCAAGGCCATTTCTGACCGCCTGGGTGACGAAGGTTACTCCTTTGCCAACGTCAACATGGTGCCAGAAATCAACGAGACCAAAAAAACCGTTGACATGACTTTTTTTGTGGATCCGGGCAAACGGGCTTACGTCCACCACATCAACATCAGCGGCAACACTAAAACCCGCGACGAAGTGGTGCGCAGGGAAATGCGCCAAATGGAGTCCAGCTGGGCCTCCAGTTCTAAAATTGAGCGTTCCAAAACAAGGCTGGAGCGCCTAGGCTATTTTGAATCGGTCAGTGTCGAAACCCCGCAAGTCCCAGGCACCGCCGACCAGATCGATGTCAATTATGGGGTAAAAGAGAAGTCGTCCGGCAACCTGTCCGCTGGCGTGGGGTTTTCCCAGGTACAAGGCATTATAATTAACGCCAACATTTCTCAGGACAATATTTTTGGTTCAGGCAAACGGGTCAATCTCGGTTTCAACAACAGTAACTATGCCACCAACTATCAGGTTGGCTTTTTAAATCCCTACTTCACCGCTAATGGTGTCAGTGTCGGTTACAACCTCAGCTACTCGGCCCGTAATGCCGGACAGATCAACATTGCCAACTACTCAACCAAAGTGATTGATGGCAGCATGGACTTTGGTATCCCGCTGAACGAGTTTGACCAACTGCGTATGGGCTTTGATGTCAAGCATACCAACTTAAGCACGGTCACTGCCCGCGATGTCAATGGCAATGTGATTTTTGCGTCGTCGAAACAAATCGACAGCTTTCTGGCCAAGCAAGGCAGCTCTTTTTTGACTTACGCGCCCACCATGACGTGGACACATGACACCTTAAACCGGGCTATTTTCCCCAGCAAAGGCGGGCAGCAACGCCTTTCCGGCCAAGTCACCCTGCCGGGCAGCGGTCTTAGCTACTATAAGGCCAGCTACAAACACCAATTGTATTTTCCGTTGGCAAAAGACGTGACCCTGCGGATGCAAGCTGAAGCCGCCTATGGCAATGGCTATGGCTCGACCCACGGCCTGCCTTTTTTCGAAAACTACTTTGGTGGTGGCACCGGCTCGATACGTGGATTCAGGAACAACACTTTGGGCCCTAGGGATTCCAATGGCTACCCTTTAGGCGGCTCAACAAAAATGATCGGCAATGCCGAAGTTTTTTTCCCGGTACCCTTCCTTTCCGATGTCAAATCTGTCCGCTTAGGCACTTTTTTTGATATTGGCGCCATCAGCAATAGTTTTTCCGCAAACAATTTCAGATATTCAGCGGGCTTGTCCGGAGAATGGCTGTCCCCTTTCGGTGCATTGTCGGTCAGTGCCGCAGAACCACTTAATTCCGGTCAGACCACCTATACCGACAACAATGGCAATACCCAACATATCGTTGACCAGAAGCAGTTGTTCCAATTTAACTTTGGGCAAAATTTCTAAGCAAAGATATAGGGCATGACAACCTTATCGCCTATAATCAGACCCCTAAATTAAAATACCCATTTATTTATAATCTATCCGGAGATCATCTTAACAATGAAAATGAAACTTGCACTTTTTTTGGGGTTGTCTTTAGCGGCAAACGTAAGTTACGCCGATCTAAAAATAGGCTTTGTCAATATCCCCGCAGTGCTGGAAAAAGCACCGCAAGCGGAAAAAGCCAAAAAACGCTTGGAAATGGAATTTTCGCCACGTGACAAACAGTTACTGGCCCAACAAAAAGAAATCCAAAGCAAAGAAGAGCGTATGGCACGCGACGGTACGGTCATGAGCGAATCCGAGCGCAACAACTTGGAAAAAGAAATACTCAACAAAAAAAGGGATGCGAAAAGATCGCAACAAGAGTTTAGCGAAGACTTCAACGCCCGCCGCAATGAAGAACTGGGCAAATTACAAAGCCGCATCGTTGAGGCAATCCGCTTGATTGCAAAAGACCAAAAATTTGATCTATTGCTGACCGATGGTGTCATTTACGCCAGCGAACAAATAGACGTAACCAGCCAGGTGCAGCAAAAACTGATGACCCTTCCCGAGTAACATCGCCCAACCAGTTTTTCCATCTGCTCATGACTCTTCCAATAATAACAATATGTCTGCAAAATTAGATATTTTACAAATACAAGAATTTTTACCGCATCGCTATCCTTTTTTGCTGGTTGATAAAGTGATCGAATGCGAGCCTGGGGTACGATTGTTGGGTGTCAAAAATGTCACTTATAACGAACCATTTTTTCAGGGGCACTTTCCGCAAAAACCGATTATGCCAGGCGTATTGATTTTGGAAGCGTTGGCCCAAGCAACTGGTTTGCTGGCCTCTGAAACGGCAGGTGATGAACTGGATGGTATGATTTACTACTTGGTGGGCATCGACAAGGCAAAGTTCAAACGCCCCGTCATACCGGGCGACCAATTGATGCTGGAAGCAAGATTCATTAAAAGCAAACGTAATATCTGGGCGTTTGAGTGTCAGGCGGAAGTGGACGGCGAATTTGTTGCCAGTGCCGAAATCCGTTGTGCAGCCGTGGTGGACTAATTTGATTGACCCAACAGCAAGAATAGACAGCCGTGCAGAAATCGCCGATGATGTCGTCGTCGGTGCCTACTCTGTCATCGGCCAGGACGTGACCATTGATGCCGGCACGGTGATCGCCTCGCATGTGGTCATTAAAGGCCCAACCAGCATTGGGCGGCACAACCGCATTTACCAATTTGCCTCGTTAGGTGATGACCCGCAAGACAAAAAATATGCTGCGGAAATCACCCGATTGGAAATTGGTGACCGCAACACTATTCGGGAATATGCCTCCATGCATCGGGGTACGTTCCAAGACCATAGCGTCACCCAAATCGGCAACGACAATCTGTTTATGGCCTATACTCATGTGGCCCATGATTGTGTGATTGGCGACCATGTCATCATGGCTAATGGCGCCTCTTTAGCGGGGCATGTGCGGCTCAACAGCCACGCCATTTTAGGTGGCTTCACATTAGTGCATCAATTCACCCAAATTGGCCATTACAGCTTTGCCGCTATGGGCAGTGCCATCACCCAAGACATACCACCGTTTATCATGGTCGGTGGGCGGCCCACCCGTCCGCATGGCATCAACTCCGTAGGCATGGAACGCAACGGCATCAGTGCCGAAGACATCCGCTTGATCAGAAAGGCCTACAAACTTATTTACAAAATGAATTTGCGCTTGGAAGATGCCATAGACCAAATGGAAGACTTGGCGGCCGACAGTAAAGAAGTGTCACAAATGGTCAGCTTCTTGCGCAACGTCAACCGTGGTATTTTACGCTGACCCTGTAAGTTCCCCCGCCTCCCTGCTGATTGCCGGTGTGGACGAAGCGGGCCGTGGCCCATGGGCCGGGCCAGTCATGGCAGCTGCAGTCATACTCGATCCCAATCATCTTATAGCAGGACTCGCCGACTCCAAAACCCTCAGCGAAAACAAACGCGAAGCCCTTGACTTACTGATTAAAACCCATGCCTTAAGCTGGGCCATCGCGGAAGCCAGCGTCGAAGAAATAGACCGCCTCAACATCCTGCAAGCCACTCTGTTGGCCATGCGACGTGCCATTGCAGGGCTGCACCTGCACCCTGACCAAGCCCTGATCGACGGTAACCGCTGCCCAACACTCACCATACCCGCCCAAGCCATCATCAAAGGGGACAGCAAAATTGCCGCCATCAGTGCCGCCTCCATCCTGGCAAAAGTGGCCCGCGACCAGTTGATGCGTGATTATCACCATCAATATCCTGATTTTGCTTTCCATCGCCACAAAGGTTATGGCACCCAGCAACATTTGGCGGAACTACAAACCTATGGGGTATTACCTATACACCGTAAAAGCTTTAAGCCTGTTGCGGTGCAGTTGAGCCTTAATTCTTTTGTGTCAGAAAATTAGGATGCGGAATACCGAAAGGGCATAAAAAACGGACTACAGCTGCCGTCAAACAAGGATTAGCCTAGCTGGAAATATCCCATTGTTATAGGCTGGATGGTATTTGAAGAATTGGAGCGATATGAACCAAAATTTTGAGATTGACTATGGAGATGATTCTGTCTGTATTTTAGAGTCTGTTTTCGTTCCAAAGCAGTTTTTCGGCAACCATTACTTATGCCCAAGCAGGTTATCCTCAATACATGATGAAAGTGGATTTACTTCATTAAAATTAAGTGGTGCTTCCATATCTTGACGAATAAGATGGCCAGCTGCTGCAATATCAGCAGGACGGACGCGCAGTGTTTGCCCAATTTTTTTCTTTTGCGCTTCAACATGTTCACAATTCATATTCTCTGACAACGAATCAAGAATTCTTGCCGCCCATTCAATATCGCCAGTCCGTTCCTGCCAAGTTTCTATATTAATAAATGGAATGCCCAGTTCGTTAAACAGCTCCACAACGAAAGTCGCACAGGTAAGCCCTTGTCCTGGCTCATTGCCAATCCATACGTTCTTTTTGAATACCACTCCTCCAGGATGAGCAACTGAATAGGGTATCTTATTCTCATTTTCGTCAAGCCATGCATCAATTTTTGCAGCCAATATCCTTTGGTCATATTCACTGAGATCAGGAGCTACCCAAAAAATGCCACTAGAAGCCCTGGCTTCAGCTCGCCTCGTTCGCAAATGACTTTGAAGATCACCTATTTTTAAACAGTTACCGAACCTGTATAAAACTGCGGTATGGAGCTGTCTCCTTAGAGGGTCTGAAATTTGAATCGCAAGCCCAAAATGCAGGGAGTCATTTGGCCAAGACTCTGGAGAAAGCGGAGCTAAACGTATCAAGTTAAGAATAGCTTTTCAGCCCACGTAGCAATAACCGTGGATTACGCTTTCGATTCTCCAAAATCTGTTCAATTTGATCTCTCAAAGAATCCCAGCACGAAATTTGCGAGCGAACTGAAAAGGTATTTCTAAGTAGCGCAATTAAAACAATGTCCGGAAGCTTTTTAAGTTCAAAGCTTGATAGGTCAGTTGAAAGCTTAGAAAACTCAGTTTTGACTTTTAATCGTGTTGTAATCAATGCAATTTCTTTAAGCGCAGCATCCTCGTTGCGACTATCACAATGCTTAAGAATATTATCAACCCATTTGGATCTGGATAGTGGGCATTTTATCCGGGGACTACCTGTTTCTGGGAATTCTAGTATAATCTGGCTAGCAGTCCTATGCGTATCTAGTTCACGGACATTTCTGCCAGAAGAAGTATGAGGTTTTCTAGCATTAAAAAGTAAATCGCACAGCTCTTCCGCATACGGATCATTGTAATTATCATATGATTCGCCAGATAAACTCGGCGTTGAAAATTTTCCTTGCCTAAATGAAGCAATACTATTCATATTTAGGCTCCAATTCATTTAATCTAGCGTCACTTACCAAATCGAAGAAAAATTTTTTGTTAGCGAGGTGAATCTCATCGAGCAGATTAAGTAGTTGAGATAAAAAATCGTCAAGCACGAACACTTCTATCCGGTGGGTATCAATATCAATTAACGTGCCAGCAATGCTACTCCCATCAGGCTGCACAGCGTTAGCCGGTAACATGATAGTCACTGCGTGAAGAAAATGCCCATCAACTATTTCTGTTCTGAGCTGAGTTGCTTGATCTGTCAATTTTCGACTAGCAACCTCGATCTCCAGATTAAAACTAGAAAGTGATTCAATACCATTCTCAGTCTTAACAAAGTCTACATATTTTAAAGAGTGACGTTCAATACCTTTCAGAGAAGGCACATCCCTAAGCACGTTAAAGGCCGTCTGAATCATTTCCCTAAAAGCTGACCAGCCCGCATAAGGCATTTGACAGCCAACTCCTAACCACTTAGACCCTATTAGAATGGTAAATTGCTCATCGACCACAATACGCATAAGTGGCGCATTTTGTAGGTTAGGATCACTATTCCGAACCAATTGGGGTAATTGTGCAACTGGTAATGTTTCAAACTTTGGTTGCTTGTCTGTAAGTATTGACAAAAGCAACCCTGGCAATATGGTTTCAGCTGGATATTCACTATCAAAACTCACGCCGCAAACCACATCAATTAACGGCTCTTTTCCAAGTTTTGTAGGTAGCTGTTTAGATGTCATTTAGGTCAAGGCAAAAGAGGTCATATAATAAGCTTATTGTAGTTTAAATGGTTAAACCTACATAGCTTAATTTAGCCATTAATGATGCCAATAGTGAACAATGCGGACAAACAGGACTAAAAGCCCTGTTTGTCTGCACCGCCCACGCCCAATCTACCCAACCAAAAACTCCCGCATCATACCCATATCTTCATGCTCAAGATTATGGCAATGGTACATAAACAAGCCTTTGAAATCTTGGAACGGCTTAATAATACGCACCTTCTCGCCCGGCATGACCAACACGGTGTCTTTAAGGCCGGTGTCGATAAAACCTTCGCGGACGCTGGCATAAGCTTCACCAGCATCGTCACCCACACTGCGGCTTATGATCTGGAACTGTTGCCCATGCAAATGGATAGGATGTGCCATGCTCATCATCATGCCCATACCCATCATGCCACCCATATTGCCATGCCGCATCCCGCCCATGCCCATTCTGCCATGCCGGCCACCCATGCCCCCCATCATGCCATGTTGTTCGCCTGCACCGTCATCGCTGTCGGCGGTATCACCACCCATAGCGTGACCACCGCCGTGGGCATGGAATATCTCCATTAGTTGAATGCTACCCAGTTTAATGCGTTCAAAGTCTTGCGGTTCGTTATAGGCATAAGGGCGACCGTTCAACAACATGCTCATTGGGCCTTCAGAAATGCCAATCGGCACGGGTTTGTCGGGGTTGGCGGTATCGCTGGTTTTGTAACGGGTAAAAGTGGACAACTGGCCGGGCAACTTGGGGCTATCGCTGGTTTTCTGGCTAACTGTCGCGGTAAAAATAGGGTATTCGCTGCCCATCGGCAAGCCACCATGCTGCATCATCATGCCCATTTTTGGCAATGCCCCAGAAAAGGCCAAACTGCGCATAACCAGTTGCGAACCCAGTTCACGACCGCTGAAGTCAGCCCAAATGTCCAGCCGTTCACCCGGAGCCAGCATGGCATACGGCAGTGTATGGGGTGCTTCTAATAAGCCTCCATCCGTACCTATGATGGTGATCGGTGTGCCATCATCCCAACCCAGCTTATAAATGCGGGCGTTAGAACCGTTCATCACGCGCAGGCGGTAGGCACGGCTGGCAACTTTAAGTTGATAATTGGCTTGACCATTGACCAATATGCGATCGCCATAAAACCCCATCATTCGGTCGTGCATATTGCGCACATAAATCAGCTGGTTTTGGCTGTCAAACAGTCGGTCTTGAATGACAATCGGTATTTCATACTCGCCCGAGGGCAGCCCTAAAGCCGCTTCTTCAGTGTCATTGACCAGTATCGCACCGGCTAGCCCATGATAAACCTGCTTGGCAGTCGCTTCATGCGGGTGTGGGTGGTAGATATTCATACCGGCGCGGTTCAACACTTCAAACTCATACACCAAGCTTTCCCCGGAACCGATCGCATATAACGGGTGGCCATCCATCTCGGCAGGCACATGCAAGCCATGCCAATGGGTGACAGACGGTTCGGCAAGGCCATTGTGAAAACGTATCCTGACTTTCTGGCCTTTTTGTAAACGGATGACTGGGCCAAGGTAGGAAGACGGGATAGTGGTCAGGGTATCCTTAGGGCCGTGAACCAGCTTGGCGGTGTATTGCATAACCGCTGTGGCTTGTCCTGCCAGAATGGGTACGTTGGCCGATTGGGCAAACAGCTCCAACTCCACATCAGCCTTAAAGTTGGGCGAGGCTTGGCGGGGCGGTAATTTTGGCATGGCGGACATGCCTTGCATAGCTTGCAGAAGCCGTGGCGTTCCCGCCAAGGCCAACAAACTGGCGGCACTATAGTTGAGAAAACGACGGCGGGAAATCTTTTCAATAACAGACATAAATCCTCCTCATAGTGGCAGCCTCTGACGTGCTGCTTTTTAACACACAGGTTGTGTGGTTTGAGCCGATTTTATAGCAGAAGTTGGCGAGACTCAACTAATTGACGGTGGACAGCTGATATCCAAAGCGGAAATATCCAATTGATTGGCCAAAAAATCAAAATCAAGGTTTGATAAATAAGGTAAAAAACCCAATAACGGCACGGCTAGGCAAGTGTTGATAAAAGCAATATTATCTTGCTGGTAAGCCGCATCCGGCTCGGTACAGGCGGCTATCCAACCGACTAGCGGCAATCCCGATTGGCGAATAGCCATCAGACTGAGCCGTGCGTGGTTGATGCAACCCAAGCGTATGGCTACCACCAAAATAACTGGCAGTGCCAACGCAGCTGCCAAATCGGCATTGCTTTGCCCGCTATTGATGGGCGAAAACCAGCCCCCAGCACCTTCCACCAGGACACAATCGGACTGGCTCTTAAGTAATGCGAACTGCCGGGTGACCACCGCCAACTGTACCGGGTTGTGGATACCGGCAATATGCGGCGATATCGGCTCAGCATAGGCATAAGGATTAATCAATGGATACGGCAGTGGCAATGAGGCGTGAAACTGGAGAGCCAAGGCATCGTCATTTTTTAGCTCCCCCTCGTGCATCAGGCAACCCGCCGCCACTGGCTTCATTGCCAATATGGTTTTTCCTTGCCGTTGCAGGGCGTGCATGAGTGCGATGGTTGCACAGGTTTTGCCAACGCCGGTATCAGTTCCGGTGATAAAAAAACCTCTGCTCATGCCTTGGCACGTACTGTAATAATTTCAAAGCTGGCGGGAATTAAGCCGCTGTGCTTATCTGCATGGTAGGCCGTTAATAATGCTTGCCAACGCGCTTTGCCGGTAATGTGCGGACTTCGCGCCGACACCGTTTGGGCGCCCAAATTTTTTAATTCTTGCAGTAAGCCCTTTACCGATGGGTAATAGTTAATGTATAGCTGCGATTGCACACTAATATCAGTCAGTCCAGCTTGCTGTAAAATCGCCCAGATAGCCTTTTCGCTGTAAAAATCGATGACATGCTGATAATCATCAACAGTCTGCCAAGCCGCTTTTAGCTCGTGCAAGGTCTTGGGGCCAAAAGTGGTGAAATGGATGTATCCGCCCGGGCATAATACGCGCCGGAATTCCGCTGCCGCAACTGCCAGTTGGCGGCACCATTGCACCGCTAAATTTGAAAAAATATGCTGGATGCTGTTATCTGCAAAGGGCAACTGTTCGGCATCGGCACAAAGGTAATAGGGTTTTTGATATGGCCCGACCAATTTATCACGCGCAGCTGCCACCATGGATAAGGCAATATCCACAGCAAGCAAATCACTTGCCTTGCACCAGCCACCCGCCAACAGTTCGCCACTTAAGAAACCTGTGCCACAGCCTAAGTCCATCACCCTGCCCTGTAACGCAGTCGGTCTGATAGTTTGCAGTAATGCCTGGCCCACCGCCCGCTGTAAGTGTGCCGCCTGATCATAAGTGGTTGCGGCGGCGGCAAAAGAACGCCGCACTTTAGTCTTATCAATAACACCCATTAAGTATTGTCCAAAAAATCCCTGACCAGTGCCAACACGGCTTCTGGGTGCGACAAGAATGGCGCGTGGGCGGCCTTGTCCAATACCTGCACTTGCAGTAACGGTTGTATTTGCTGCATGGCCTCGCCAACCGCAACCGGCACCAAGGTGTCACGCCCGCCCAAAATGGCCATGACCGGTATCGCCAAATCTGCCAGTAGCACCCGCAAATCAGCCTGCTTTAATATAGCCAAACCACCTGCCAAGGTTGCTGCATCAGGTGGCGGAAAAGCTGTCGTAGCCTGTTTCAGTTCCGCCAATACCTTTTTGTAATGGTCAGATCCAAGCACTTGCAGTGCCAAAAAACGCAATAAAGTGGCTTGGCTATTGTCGCGTAACTGTTCGGCGAATTGCTGCAACACTTGGTCATTCATGGCAGGCCAAGCAGCTGTTAAGGTAGTTACGGGGGAACGGCAGAAACACGGATTGCCTGACAGCAGCATTAGCGAACTGACCCTATCAGGATAGCGGCCGACAAAATCGAGTGCTACGGTTGCACCTAACGACCAACCTAACCAACAGGCCGCCTCATCGGCTAAGGTACGCGCCAATGCCGCACTGATAGCAGCCAGTTCAAAAGGCTGCAATGCAATACTCTGCCCATGCCCCGGCAAATCCACACAAATCACGCGGTGGCTGTGCGCCAATTGCTGGGCAAACCCGCCCCAAATACCGCTGTGCATCGCCCAACCGTGCACCAAGACAATAGGCTTGCCTGTGCCATAAACATGGTAATTCAGTTTCATCGGGCCATACTTTGCAAGGCATCCAGCAATTGGTCAACATGGTGTTCCTCATGCGCCGCCGAAAAAGTCACCCGTAAACGCGCAGTACCTTGGGCCACTGTCGGCGGACGTATTGCACTGACCAGAAAACCTTTGTTTAACAAGGTATTGCTCATGACGAGTGCTTGCTGGTTATCACCCACCATAAGCGGCTGTATAGGTGACGCTGAAGGCAGCAAGGCTAAGCCTATCTGTGCGCCCCCGGCACGGAACCGGGCCACCAAATCGGCAAGCTTATCGCGCCGCCAGCTTTCGCTGATGACAATACGCAGGCTGGCACGGGTGGCGGCAGCTATAGCAGGGGGCAAGGCAGTGGTATACAGATAGGTTCTGGCTGATTGGATAAGCGTTTCTATCAATGCATCTGAACCGGCGACAAAAGCCCCAAAAGTACCTAAACTTTTGCCTAATGTGGCCATTAACACAGGCACGTCTTCTTGGCTCAGGCCATGCTGCTGCAATAGCCCACCACCGCTTGCACCAAACACACCCAAGCCATGCGCGTCATCCACCATTAGCCAAGTATCATGTTTTTTTGCCACGGCAGCCAAATCCGGCAATGGTGCGCAATCGCCATCCATACTGAAAACGCCATCAGTCACCACCAACTTATTGCCCGTTGTTTTATTTAACGCTGCCGTTACCAATAGTTGATCGAGCTGCAGCGCATCGGCATGAGCGTAGCGTTTAAACACAGCCCCCGAAGATAGTCCCCCATCCAATAATGAGGCATGATTCAGGCGGTCTTCAAAAACCACATCGCCGCGCCCGACCAAGGCATTGATAACCCCAACATTGGCCATATAACCAGTGGAAAACAACAAGGCACGGGTACGTCCGGTAAAGGCAGCCAGCTCTTCTTCCAAGGCATGATGCACGCTATGATGCCCGCAAATCAAATGCGCCGAACCACTGCCGACACCATGCCTGTCAACCGCCTCCTTAAAAGCCTTCACTACTGCCGGATGGTTGGCTAATGCCAAATAGTCATTGCTGCAAAAATTAAGCACCGTATGGCCTTCCCTCTGCAAAAAAACACCTTGCGGGGAATCAATGGCGTGGCATTTACGGTACAGCCCTTGGGCCGCCAAGGCTTGGAGCTTGTCAGTCAGGTGCTGGAAAGGCATGGTCAAGGCGAGAAAAAATAGGCCGATGGGGCGGCATGGCAACTATCCAGCTGCCATGCCGCTGACAACAAGGGTCGAGGGCCAGTGTTATTGGTCAACCGGTTTAGGATTGGATTCGTTGCTGGGTTGAATACTGTTATTGATGCGCACCGGCGAACCATTGTGCAGCTTGACTTGGCCCGAGGTCACCACCTGGTCACCTGTACTCACGCCTTGGATGACAGCAATCTGATCGCCACGGCTAGCCCCCGTGGTGACAAAAGCTTGCTTGGCCATCAGTTTGCCACTGCCTTTATCGTCCTTACCGTTGTCTTTGACAAGATAAACCGTTGCACCATAAGGGCTAAAACTAATTGCCGTGCGTGGCAAGGTGATAAAGGCTTGTGCCGCACCGGTATTGACCAACACCTTTGCATACATGCCCGGCAATAGCTTATGGCCTGGGTTTTTTAAAGTAGCCCGGATTTGCACGTTTCGTGTATTCAAATCCACTTTGGGATTGATGACAGAAATGACCCCGGTAAATGTTTGCCCGGCATAGGCATCCGTTATTACCTGAACCGACTGCCCTATTGTCACATTGGGTAGTGCCTGTTGCGGCATCAGAAAATCGACAAACAAGTTATCCAGTGCCTGTAACGTGGTAATGGCGGTGCCAGCCACCAAATATTGCCCAACATCAACGGCACGCACCCCCAACTGACCGTCAAATGGTGCGCGGATCAGTTTTTTGTCCAGTAACGCTTGCTGTGCGGCAACATTGGCCAGGGCAATATCCAAATTGGCTTTGTCGTTGTCCAAGGTTTGCTGGCTGATAGCTTTGACATTAAATTGAGCCTGGCTGCGCTGATAAGTCAGCTGTGCCAACTTTGCCGTGGCAATCAACGCTTTTAAGCGGGCTTGATCATCATAACTGCGTAATTGCAACAACGGTTCGCCTGCCTTGACTGGCTTGCCTTGCTGAAAATAAATATCCGCAACAATACCCGGCAATTCAGAAGTCAAATCCACCCCTTGTAGGGCCCGTAAACTGCCGACCGCTTCCAATTGCGGCAACCAATCTTGCTTGCTTGCCACCAAAGTGGACACCGTCTGCAACGGTTCGCCCCCAGCCATCATGTATTGCTTGATCATTCGGCCCTTAATAACGATAAAGCCAAAAATGCCGCCCAGAACCAAGCTGACCAGCACCAGCATAATGAACATCCGCATAATCATTTGTTGGTTTCCTGTTGAGTTGCAGGGGTATCTATTGAATTGCCTTGATCGATGCAAGCATGAATAAAACAGCCAATATCTTGCTGCAATGTAGTTTTTTCCGAGATTTTTGGTACGCTGATAGTTTTGGACAAATCGGCACGATTCCACCAGCCACCGCCCAAAGCTTGCAGTAATGCCGCGCTATCCGCCAGACGCGCCGCTTGTGCCTTTATATGCCCCAGTTGGGATTGTTGGTATAGGCGTTCGGCATCCAACACCTGCAAATAACTGGCCGCCCCCACCCCGTATTGTACTTGCAATAACGACAAACTTTCGCGGGCGGTTTGTTTGGCGTGGCTTTGCGCCTCCAGCTCAGCTGCATCATGATCCAAAGCACTGAGTGTGTCAGCCACATCATGGAACGCCTTTAGCACCGTGCTTTTATATTGCGCGGCAACTTGCTCGTAAGTGGCAATGGCAGAACTACGGGCATGGGTGAATTGCCCGCCATGAAATATAGGCTGCAAAACTTTGCCGCCCGCACTCCAAATATAGCTGCTCGGCACGAACATGTTGGTGGCATCGGTGGCGATGCTGCTGGAACTGGCGGTCAGGGCAAAATTGGGGAACACGCTAGCAGTCAACACACCAATTTGGGCGGTTGACGCATGTATCATGCTTTCTTGCGCACGGATATCAGGGCGGTGTTCCACCAACTGGCTAGGCAAACTGATCGGCAATTGTTCCGGTGCTTGCAAATCGGCTAAAGTAAACTGGGCGGCGGGTGCATGGTGGGGAAGATCACCCACCAACAAACTCAGTTGATGACGGCTTTGCGCCAACTGCTGTTGCAACGGTGGCAATTGCGTTTGGGTTTGCGCCAATGCCGCTTGTTGTGCCAACACCGCCGAACGCGCCGCACTGCCCAATTGCACTTGCTGCTTAATAAGTTCCAATTGGCGGGTTTGGCTAGCTATCATCGCTTCGGTGGCGGCAATCTGCTCCCTAAGCGAGGCTTCTTGTATGGCGGTGGTGACAATATTCCCTGCCAACGTTAAAAATGCCCCTTCCAGCAAAAAGCGTTGGTATTCCGCCTGGGCGTTCAACGACTCAATTTGCCGACGAATGGCACCAAAAAAATCTAAGGTATAGGACACTTGCACCGAAGCGTTATAAAGCGTGAATAAAGACCCGCTATAACCTGGATTACCAAACAACGCCCCTGAAGTTTTTTGTCGGTTATCGGTAAAACTGGCGTCCAGTGTCGGCAATAACGCGCCCTTTTGGGCGTTGGCACTCTCTTGGGTCGCTGCCAGTGCCGCTTGCGCCGCCTGCAAATCCGGGCTGTGCCGAAGCCCTTGTTGGATTAACATATTTAATTTTGGCGAGCGGAACAGGCCCCACCACAAGCCCGGAATATCTTTGCCCGGCAATAGCGATGGGCCTGCGCGGCCTTCTGTTGATGTCGATATAGGTGCATTGGCCTTAGGCTGACCATAATCGGCCAACTTGGGTGCTACAGGACGCTTAAAATCAGGCCCTAACATACAGCCGCTCAAGGCTAGGCTAACAGCCAAAGCAATGCTGGCATTTTTATGGAACGCGTTTGGAGTCATGGCTAAGGGTATACCCTGTCAATAGGCCCGTAAGAAAATCCGCGCCAGCCTTATAAAAAAATAGTGTTTTAAAATGCTGGCATAGATAATAACACGTGGATTGGGCATGATGGGCATACCCACGCGGAAATTGCGGACAACACCACAACGATTGCATTATAACTGATGTTACGCAGCTCGTTGGTACAACTCAGGCAAATCACGTCGGCTAAGCGTGGCCAAGGCCAATACACAGCTAGCAATGTCGTTGTGATTGGTTGGGCATTTTACAATGTTGATAAGCTTGATGGGGCATTTTGTTACCAAGCCCGCCCTCTTTATGGCTGGCTGCACAACAGGATATCAGTACCAAAACCATTGCCCTCAACCTCCAAGCACTGATTGCCCTGCTGTTTGTTCGTCGCCTTGCCAACTACCGGGCAATTGTTGGTAGCCTTTTTGTGATGGGTTGAACATTTACTGGGCCAGTATGTTACCGTTAGCACAGTTCCGATTCACTATTACGGCCATTACAAGTATTTCCATAATTAAACGTTCACGGTATTATGCCAGAGAACACCCTAACTGGTTGCCTTTCATGCCCAATTCATCTTCTAACATAGCTTGGAAAAATTATCTGACGCTTTGCAAACCCAATGTGGTTGCCGAGATGTTGTTCACCGCCATTGTTGGTATGTTGCTGGCTGTCCCGGCCATGCCGCCTTTGGATTTGGTTGCCTACAGCACCCTAGGGATTGCCTTGGCTGCCTCATCAGCCGCCGCCATAAACCATTATATTGACCGTAAAGCCGATGCGGCAATGGCACGCACTGAAAACCGCCCTTTGCCGAGCGGCAATTTAACGGCCTCGCAAGTGCTGGGTTTTGCGTTTATTTTGGGTGTCAGCTCCATGTTGCTGCTGGTAATGATGGTCAATACCCTGACTGCCATACTGACTTTTTTGTCATTGTTTGGCTATGCGATCATTTATACCCTGTACCTTAAACGTGCTTCGCCGCAAAACATTGTCATCGGCGGAGCGTTTGGCGCTACCCCGCCGCTATTGGGCTGGTGTGCCATGACGGGCGAAGTGCATCCGTATGCCTTGCTGCTGATGTTGATTATTTTTGTCTGGACACCGCCGCATTTTTGGGCACTGGCAATAGCTAGGCGTGAAGAATACGCCAAAGTGAAAATACCGATGCTACCAGTTACCCACGGCGCTGACTTTACCCGTTTGCAAATTCTGCTGTATACCGTACTGTTGCTATTGGTGACGGTGTTGCCGTATTTGACCGGCATGAGTGGATTAATCTACCTGGGCTTGGCGTTGCCATTGGATTTGGTGTTCATATTTCTTGCCGTGCAAATGATGCGCCTTAAGGACAACAAAACTGCCATGAAGACCTTTGGCTATTCGATTATCTATATCACTGCACTGTTCGCCGCGCTGCTGCTTGACCATTATGTGATGCTAAAGTTATGAAACCCACCCACCACGAACAAACGCCCCATCAAGAACACCCCTTTGCGGAAATTATCCGCATTTTAGGTAAAGGCAAAAAAGGGGCTCGTCCGCTGACCCAAGACGAAGCATATCGCGCCATGAAGATGATTCTGGCGGATGAGGTGTTGCCGGTGCAATTGGGTGCTTTTTTAATGCTGATGCGTATCAAAGAAGAAACGCCGGAAGAGCTGGCCGGTTTTGTCTTAGCGGCACGCGAATCGTTTGGGCAAGTTGCCGCTCCGCAAGCGGCGGACTTGGATTGGTCAACTTATGCGGGCAAACGCCGCCATTTGCCGTGGTTTTTGTTGTCGGCATTGTTATTGGCAGAAAATGGCATTAAAGTCTTTATGCACGGCGCTAACGGTCATTCGGCAGACCGCCTGTACACCGAAAACGCCTTGGCTTATCTGGGTCTGACAGCTGCCGATTCGATAGGGCAAGCCCGGCAACAACTGCAAGAAAACCATTTCAGCTATTTGGCTTTAGTGCATTTTTGCCCTAAGTTGCATGAAATTATCGAACTTCGCCCGATTTTGGGTTTGCGCTCACCTGTGCATACGCTGGTGCGCTTGCTTAACCCGTTTAATGCCGATTACAGCATCCAAGGGATTTTTCATCCTAGCTACCGCGCGGTTCATCAACACGCAGCGGCCTTATTGCAACAGCCGCACATGGCGGTGTTAAAAGGCGAAGGGGGCGAGACTGAGCGCAATCCTGATATGGACTGTTTGGTGCAAAGTGTCCGCCACGGCGAATTGCTGGATGAACTATGGCCAGCACTGTTTACCCGTCGCCATATTAAATCCCCTTTGCTGGAACCTGAGCAGCTGGCCTTGGTCTGGCAAGGCCATAGCCAAGATGATTTTGCAGAAATGTCAGTACTGGGCACCGCAGCAGTGGCACTTAAGCTGTTAGGCAAAGCCGATAGCCCCCAACAGGCGCATGAATTGGCGGCAACATGGTGGCAAGGCCGTGACCGCAACCGTTTCGGCCCGCTGCCTTAACCATGGGGCATTAAGCCTTGCGTAGGAGGCAGTTTGCTGATATTCGCTGTTGCCACAACCTGGCACTATAGCTAACATATTTGTATTATTTAATCAGGGTCTTCGCCCACCACCTACAGCTGTTATGGGAGGTGGCAGTGTTTTGCTCTTAGTGCCGATTGGCGCAACCTAACTGACTTTCCAAATACCACTGTTTTGCTTAATCATCCCTTAACGATATGAACCGACCCATACTACGCACCACATTGCTACTGGCCATCATAGTGCTGCTGGATAGCTGTAGCAGCACCCCTACTATCGACAATTCAGGGCAGACATCAACACCGCCCACTATTGCCGGACAAAAACCCTCGCCACGCTACCCAACCCATAGCTTGTCCGGAGTCTTTCAAAAACCGGCCGCACTGGAACCGGCCGTGGAGTTTTGGCGCAAGACCTATGTAAAATGGCGTCGCTCGGAAGTGGCCTTCCATGACGACCGTTATCTGGATGTGGTTTACGAAGTGATGGTGTTGCCCGGCAATGTCGGTGATAGCTTGACTAGCGGGCAGAAGGAAATGGTTAGCCAACGGCGCGAATATTGGAAAACACAATTGTCTTTTTTGGAAAGCAAAGTGCGCTTTAACCAAAAATTGACCGCCAACGACCGGCAAATGATTGCCAAACTGCAAAATAACGGCCGGTCGCTAGACAGCGTTTTGCCCGGTGCCGCTGACCGTTTGCGCTCACAACGTGGCACCCGCGAGCGTTTTGTGAAAGGGCTGGAAATCAGCCGTAACTATGACCGCCAGTTCAGAAAAATCTTCCGCGAAGCCGGTTTGCCGGAAGATTTGGCGTACTTGCCGCATGTGGAATCTTCTTTCCAACCAAGTGCAAAATCCTCTGCCGGTGCGGTTGGCATGTGGCAATTCACCAAAGGCGCGGCAAAAACCTTTATGCCAGGCGGCAACAGCATCGACCAACGCCTTGATCCGGTTGCGTCCACTTTCGGCGCGGCCCGTTACTTGCGTTACGCCTACACCAAACTAGGCGATTGGCCTACTGCAATCACTTCTTATAATCACGGCATAGGAGGCATGAAGCGGGCACAAAATCTAGTGGGGCGCGATTTTGTTCGTATTGTAGATACTTACAATGGCTCTTCCTTCGGTTTTGCCTCGCGCAATTATTATGCACAATTCTTGGCCGCCCGAGAAATTGCCAGTAACCCGATGCCTTATTTGCAATAATGACGGGTAAGTAGGAGTCTCTACTAGAGAACCCTGTGCAGAGGCCACCATCTACCCAGGCTTGTGCTTAGCAACATGGAACAACTTACCGATTTAAAAGCCATTTTGCATTCCAAACGGGCCAATATTTTTTACCTTGAAAAATGTCGGGTCATGCAAAAAGATGGCCGTGTGCTTTATCTGACCGAAGCCAAGGATGAAAATTACTATTGGAACATCCCCATAGCCAATACCACCGTCATTCTATTGGGTACTGGCACATCCATTACCCAGGCTGCCATGCGCATGTTGGCAAGTGCTGGGGTTTTGGTTGGTTTTTGTGGCGGCGGCGGTACGCCATTATTTACCGGTAGCGAAATAGAATGGCTTACCCCACAAAGCGAATACCGCCCCACCGACTATTTGCAAGGCTGGTTGGGATTTTGGTTTGACGAAAGCAAACGGCTAAGCGTAGCCAAAACCTTTCAGCACGCCCGCATCAACTTTTTACAGCGTGTTTGGGAAAAGGACCGCGACTTAAAAGCCGAAGGCTTTTTTATCGACGATGCCGCACTCAGTGACGCCCTAGACAACTACACCCAGCATATCCCCAACGCAGGAAAAGTCGGCGACTTATTACAAAAAGAAGCCTTGCTGACCAAACAGCTGTACCGCTACGCCGCCAAAGCCACCCAACTCAGCAACTTTACGAGGGAACGCGAAGCCACCGATCTTGCCAATGGTTTTTTAAACCACGGCAACTACTTGGCATACGGCCTAGCCGCCACCACCTTATGGGTATTGGGCATACCCCACGGCTTTGCCGTCATGCACGGAAAAACACGGCGAGGGGCGTTGGTGTTTGATGTTGCCGACCTGATTAAAGATGCCATTATCCTGCCTTGGGCGTTTATCAGTGCCAAAGAAAAAGCCACCGAACAAGAATTTCGCCAGCAAATCTTGCAAAAGTTCACCGAACACAAAGCCTTGGACTTTATGTTTGAGCAGGTCAAGCAGCAAGCCTTGCGGGTTGATTGGCCATGATGGTGACCTTTGTTAGCCAATGCCAAAAAAAAGCCCTAAACCGCACCCGCCGCGTACTGGATGCCTTTGCCAACCGCATCGGCGACAACACTTGGCAAACCGTCATCACCGAAGACGGCCTGATTGCCGTTAAAACCCTGTTACGAAAAACCGCCAGCAAAAACACCGCAGTGGCTTGCCATTGGCAGCGCTCCAGGAGCAGGAGCGAGTTGGTTTGGATTGTGGGGAATCGTAACGCGTTTAATTCACAGGGCATTGTGCCTGTCAATATTACCGAAAAAGAAATCAGTCAGTTTATGGATAAACATCAATGGCAAACGCTAAATGTTATTCAGTATGCAGCGGCTATTGCTGGATTATTTCACGACTTCGGCAAGGCTAATGACCTGTTCCAAGCTAAGCTTCAACCCAATAAAACAAATGTGTTTGAGCCTTATCGTCATGAGTGGGTGTCGATGAGGTTATTTCAGGCATTTGTGGGCGATAAGGATGATAGCCAGTGGTTAAGTGAACTTAGTCAGATTGAAAACACTACAATATTTGATTGTTTTAAAGATGGTCTGGATGGTAACGTAGCTGAAAATCATCCGCTTAATAAGTTGCCGCCCTTTGCTCAATTAGTCGCTTGGCTTATTCTCACCCACCATAAGTTACCCCTCAATCCAAGCTGGAAAAATACTTCCTCGCCTAATCCGGCATTACTGAACGCTGATGAATGGTTTACGACTAACTTTGAAGCCATTTGGAATTCCCATAACTGCAAAGACCAAGATCAACAGGCACTAATAGGAAAAAATTGGCTATTTACTAAGGGGCTGCCAAGTGCAAGCGCACAATGGCGTGCTCGAGCCTGTGTGCTTGCTTCGGAAACGAGAGCAAAATTGCCCTTACTGCACCAAGTAAAAACAAATTGGTTAAATGAGCAACTATTTACGGCCCACCTTGCTCGACTATGTTTAATGTTGGCGGATCACTTTTACTCATCACAAGGCGTTACACCAGAATGGCAAAATTCAAATTACCAAGCCTATGCCAATACCGATAGACAAAGCGGGGCATTAAAACAAAAGCTGGATGAACATCTTATTGGTGTTGCCTATCATTCACAAAAAATCGCTAAAGCACTGTCTAAATTCAAAAGTAGTCTTGAGCCCTTAGAAAGTAATACTTTTCTTAGCCGCAATGTCGGCAAAGAACAAAAAGAAAAGTTTGGATGGCAAGATGAAGCCAAAAAAATTGCCCAAGCATTGAGTCAAAAGACAATTACTCAAGGTTTTTTTGGTATAAATATGGCTTCGACCGGTAAAGGTAAAACCTTAGCAAATGCCAAGATTATGTATGCATTAGGCAGTGGAACTGGGCGGATAAGGTTCAGTGTTGCCCTAGGTTTGCGGACACTTACCTTACAAACGGGCAGAGAATATCGAGAAAAATTGGAATTGACTGACGAACAACTAGCTATTGCCGTCGGCGGGATTGCTGTTAAACAACTTTTTGAAAATGAACAAAACAAACACATTGACACAAAAGAACAAATACAACAGCAGTCAGCGACAGGCAGCGAATCTCAAAATGAATTTATGGATGCAGAATTATTTGTCGATTACAAAGGCAACCTGAAAGAACACAGCTTGAGTAAATGGACAAAGACAAATGAAAAACTTGAAAAACTGCTTATAGCTCCAGTGTTGGTTTGCACTATAGATCACCTGATGCCCGCAACGGAAGGTACCAAAGGTGGCAAACAAATTGCCCCAATGTTGCGCTTGCTAACTTCGGATATTGTGCTTGATGAACCTGATGACTTTGGGTTAGAAGACTTGCCCGCACTCTGTAGATTGGTTCATTGGGCGGGCATGCTAGGGAGTCGCGTTTTACTCTCAACCGCAACACTACCTCCGGCACTGGCTTATGCTTTATTTCAGGCTTATCAAGCCGGATGGGCGCACTATGCTAAAGACAATAGTGCCAATTGGGATGGGAACTTAATTTGTGCTTGGATTGATGAATTTGGATCCCATAGCGGGGAACACACTGCCTTCGATTCATTCAAAAAAGCGCATGATAACTTCGTTATCAAACGTATTATCGAGTTAAAAACCAAAACTGAGCATCAGCGTAAAGGGACTATTGTTGCCGTAGATAGGCGTGATGGCATATCTATTGATGTGAATTTGGCTGAAGTGATACGCGCCAATATTATTAACCTGCATCAAGCGCATCAGCAGAGTAATAATGGTCGCACAATCTCTATCGGATTAGTGCGTATAGCTAATATCAATCCGCTGGTTGCCATATCTAAAGCATTATTAATGCTCGATACGCCTCCAGATACCGAGATGCATTATTGTACTTATCACAGTCGTTACCCATTAGCCGTGCGTTCGTACCTTGAAAACCAGCTGGACAAAGTGCTTAACAGAAAAGAGCCTAGTGCAATTTGGCAGCATGAAAGCATTCAAAAGGCAATAAAAAACAGCGATAAAACGAATCATGTCTTTGTCGTACTTGCATCACCTGTTGCGGAAGTTGGACGAGATCACGATTATGACTGGGCGATTATTGAGCCTAGTTCCATGCGCTCTATTATTCAGATTGCAGGCAGGGTTCTGCGACATCGCGACAAAATACCAGAGCAACCTAATATCTTGTTGCTCAACAAAAACTATAAATTACTTGCCGAGAAGAACACGCCCCCTTACTATGAACGACCAGGCTTTGAGTCAAAAAACCTTCTACTAGCCAAACATGACCTGCTTAGTATTTTACATACCGATCAATATCAAAAAATTGATGCCATTCAACGCATCACCTTGCCAACTCAATTTAAACAAACGAAAGACGGTGCTTATCTTAATTTAATAGAACTAGAGCACAAGGCACTGGCACAGCAGTTATTTTCAGGTGACAGCCCTGCAAATGTATGGTGGAAAAACAGCTCTTATTGGTGTGGTGAAGTGCAACGGCAACAAAGGTTTCGCAACTCAAAAAAAGATGAGGCATATTTTCTTTGGCTTGCCGAAGAATACGCTACGCCTTGCTGGAAATGGAAAAATGAACGGGTATATCCACCGAAATTTGGCGAAGGGCTAATAGACATAAAAAATATACCCATCAATGAAGTTGTATTAGGGAGTGGTGTTCAATTTTGGTTTGACCTAAATACCCACACCATTTATTCAGAACTGGCTAATGACTTTAATATTGACTTGAAAGAAGTCAGTATGCGTTTTGGTGAGGTACGCATAACTGAGTACAACAGCAGTCAACAACAAGAGTATTGCTACCACCCTAGCCTAGGGATTTATCAAGACAGAGGAAACTGAATATGACCGAAGAAAAAAGTGAACTGGATACATGGGAACAGGTGATTGTTGATTTTTTGATGGGCAAAAGAACAGCGGAAGAAGAAAAATATATAAAAGATGAGATTAAAAAGATTGCCGACTATTACGAACGGCAAAAATATTATAATCAGCTGCCTATAAAAGATTTATTTGATTCCAAAAAAAATAAAGATCAATTAACCATCGATTTCCTGAAAAAAAAACGCCAAGAAATATTATTACTGAATGAAAAACCTGAAGATATAGACTACACTAAACTTGCTGCGGATTATACAAAAAAATGTACCGATCTTGCTGACAAATACGCTGCGAACAGATGGATTGCTAAGGCCGCAAAGGATGTGGCTAGCGTCACCTTTGCAACTCATGTTGCAAAACTAACCCACTCAAAAATAAAGAGCCCATCACTTTATGATAGCGTTGCGTCAGTAAAATCAAATGTTCTAACAACGTCAAGCTTAGTCAATAAGGTCATAGATGGTGCTGTTGCCGGTAATCAATACGCCCCTGTTTTTCAATTTCTTGAGCTAGCGTTAAAAGGTAATAAGCTTGCCGCTGAATTTTCAAACAACAACGGTCAAGTGCTAAAACCGTTTGCGAAAAATAATGAAGAGCTGGAGGGCTGGAATGCTAGCTTTAAAAAAGCGTTGTCGGGAGAACTGCCGAGCAGCAATCCTTTGGCAAAGCAGGTTTATTTCCCAATAGAGTTAGGAAATAAGGGTAATGTTTATCACTTATTGTGCCACATGAAGTCTTCATCATTAGCACATGCTATTTTTCATAATTTATTTGATGAACAGAAAAAAGAACCAAAAGAATTACGCAAGAAAGCCAGATACACAGCAACAGAAACTCTGTCATTTATCCACTGTGCATCTATTAGTGTTACGGCAAGTAACCATAGTAATGCTTCCCAGCTTAATGCAAAAAGAGGTGGGAAGCTCCATCTTTTCTCTACACAGCCGCCCACTTGGCAAAGCCAATTAAAACCTCCACTGTATAAAAAATCATTATTTGATAGCTTTTCCCATCCAAGCATCAATGTTGATATTGACTATCTACGCGATTATTTACTGCGTTTTGAACGCATTGAATTAAGCATTAAAAATCCACAGCGTTTAAAATGGATAGAAAAATGGGTGGCAAATATTATTGATGAACTGCTGAATTATGCAGCAACCCTCCAGATGCTTCCAGCGGGATGGTCAAATACAGAACATATTCAACTAAAACCGGAGCATCAATACTTGCTCGATCCTTATCGCCTAGATGAAGACTTTCAAAATGTACGCAAAGCAGGCGAATGGCAAGATGTTGTCTGTATCGATTTTTCGCGTTGGTTAAATCGCAGGCTCGTTGGCAAAGATAAAAAATTCACGCCACAAGTCGAACATAGTCGCCTGTGGGCAACATTACTCGAACAGCCACTGAGAGAATATAACCAAATGATCGCAGCTGACAGCAGGCTTAAAGACAAGGTACAGGCATGAACCAATACATATTGCTTAACCGGATTAAAGTGCAAAATGCCAATGCGATTGCGGGCTTTACTTGGGGCTTTCCTGCCATTACCCATTTTTTGGGTTTCAGCCATAACTTGTCGCGCAAACTGCACCGTACAGAGTTTGATGGAATTAGCTTGGCTGGTTGCACAGTGATTGCCCATCATCACAAGGTGCATACCTATAAGCCATCCTTTAATAGTTATGGTTTTACCCAAAGCCGTAACCCACCGTATTTATCGTCACATGACAAAGCCGCAACGCCTCCGGTTATAGAAGAAGGCAAAATGAATTTTACGGTGTCTTTACTGATAGGGTGTGAAGGGAACATAGGTAATCGGCAAGATGGATTGATAAAATGGCTAAAGAAAAACTGTTTATTACAACGCCTCGCTGGCGGCACTATTCTGGAAATAAGTAATATTGAAATTTGTATTGTTGATGATGATGATGACGATTCTGCACTAAGAGCCATCAAACGTAAGCTGTTACCCGGCTTTATGCTGATAGATCGCTCTAATTACCTAGAGGATTATTTTAATCAATTACAGCAGAAAAATACTGATGTCGAGCTACTTAATGCTTGGTTGGATTTTGTGGCACTAAAACAAAAAGCACGACCCAAATCAAACCTTCTCACCAACCACCTGATAAATCTAGTTAAAACGGAAACGGATGAAAAATATAGCAGATTATTAGCTATCTGGAAAGAACATTTGGCAATACCTTATCATGAAGATAAGGTACCGGTAATCCTCGAACAATATTTTCAGCATCTTGAAAACAATAATGACACCAAAAAACTATTAGCACAATGGCAAGATTACTGTACACCAAATGAAAATACAGAAGCCGACTGGGAGTATATAAATAAACCTGAAAGCGGTTATTTAGTACCTATTATGGTAGGCTATAAAGCTATTTCTGGGCTATACCAAAACAACCAAGTTAATAATACCCGTGATAATGAAACACCGATTTGTTTTGTTGAGTCAGCACACAGTATTGGTGAATGGCTCAGTGTCCATCGGCTAAAAAATGCAAAAGCTATTAGCGATAGCTTATGGCATTACCACTATGAAGAAAATTGGTATCTTTGCAAACAAACGCAGCAAGAAAATCCGCAAGACACCAATGCCAATGCAGAAGAAATTTTTACTGAAAACCCCAATGATGATTTTTACCAATCAACACCGTAAGCCAATTTAATAAATAAGGAATGCCAACATGAGTAAAATGATCGAATTACCCAGCATATTATCTTTTGAGCGCAAGCTGGAAACTTCCGATGCTTTAATGTATGCAGGAAATTGGCAAGATATTACCAATAGTGAAGCTACTTGGAAAAAAATTGCCATAACTAAACGCTACAACCGATCAACACAAAGTGCTTGTGGTATTGATGACGCAAAAAAATCTGAACCAAACCCAGTCGCATCTGATAGTGATGATGCTAATTTACCCCATGATAAAGACACGTTAAAAGTCATTTTCAGCATACGAATTATTGGCAACATTGGGCAACCTTTCGCCTGTAATGAACCAGACTTTGAAGTGTTGATGCATAACAAAATTAACGAATTTAAAGAAGATGATCGATTTAAAACCTTGGCTTATCGTTATGCCTACAATATCGCCAATGGTCGATTCTTATGGCGCAACCGTGTGTGTGCTGAAAAAGTAAAAGTTGAAGTCTATCAGGATATAGATGGCAAACCATTGGAGTTTGATGCCCACGCATTTTCTTTGCAACGCTTTGAAAAAAATAGTGAAGATAGTGGCTTGCAAACGCTTGCAAAAATAATTCAATCAGGATTGAATGCGGATGATGATTTTACTTTTTTAAAAATAATTGCTTACGTCAGGCTCGGTAATGGTCAGCATGTTTTTCCTTCACAAGAAATGAATATGGGCGAAAAAGGCAAGGTTCTTTTTCAGCTAGATAATTGTGCGGCTATTCATAATGTAAAAATTGGTAATGCCTTGCGTACCATCGATGACTGGTATGTCGATGCTGAATTCCCTATTGCAGCAGAACCTTATGGATCAGTGACCCAAAGGGGGCAGGCTTATCGAAAAAGCAAAAATGACTTGTATTCACTAATAATAGCTTGGCTTAACGACAAAAAAATTACCAACGATGATAAAAATTATGTTGTAGCAAATTTAATCAGGGGTGGCTTATTTCAAGGCGACAGTAAAAAGAAAAAAGGCTGACCATGAAAGTCTACCAAGAAATAAAATTGCTAGCTTCAGCAGAAATACCTATAAATTTCCTCTGGTCAAAAGTCTACCAACAAATCCACCTAGGCTTAGCGGAAATGCAAAACGACCAAGGCAGGGTTTCGATTGGCTTGGCTTTTCCTGAATATGTGATCGGTGAAAAATACAGCCTGTTGGGCAGCAAACTGCGCATATTCGCCCAAGACGAAGCCACCCTAAAGCAGTTCAACGCCAGCCATTGGTTGGCCCGTCTGAGTGACTATGTGCATTGCACCAGCATTCGCCCCGTGCCTGAAAAAGTCAGTGGATATGCCACTTATCGGCGCGAGCAACCCAAAACCAACAAAGAACGCCTTGCCAGACGTTATGCCAGAAGGCATAAGTTAGACTACGATACGGCACTCAACAGCATTATTAACTTGACCCCACCATCACCGGACGTTGGCAATTATAAAAAGCAGTTCCGTTATTGCGACATGCCACAAAAAAATATCCCGACACCGTTCATCCGCCTTAAAAGCTTGAGCAGCGAACATACGTTTTGCTTGTGGATTAAAAAAACAGTGGTTGCAGAGCCAGCAGGCGCAATGTTTAGCAGCTATGGCTTAAGTGCCACATCCACTGTACCCGAATTTTGACCTATAATTTTTACGCTTTTTAAAAAAATATATTTATCAGTCGGTTGTATGTCATGATTTTTTGCATGGGTAACAGCCGACAAATCTCGTGTAAACTGCTATATGACTGGCTTTAAGGGTTTTTGGGGCCAGTTCACCGCCGCACAGGCAGCTTAGAAAGCAAGATGAGATTAATGCGCGTAAATCAAAAAGTTCACCGCCGCACAGGCAGCTTAGAAAATGGACAGATGGGCGGACAGATACCCAAAAGGGTTCACCGCCGCACAGGCAGCTTAGAAAAAATAAGCGTCTGAAAGCGGATTTATGCACACGTTCACCGCCGCACAGGCAGCTTAGAAAGCCCTAGATTTTATGCGCTCCGACAAATCCCGGTTCACCGCCGCACAGGCAGCTTAGAAAACCACCGTCAAACCGCCATTGCCCAAAGCAGGGTTCACCGCCGCACAGGCAGCTTAGAAAACACACACCGGATTCTTGCCATTCAATTTGTGGTTCACCGCCGCACAGGCAGCTTAGAAAAATGCGATAACGGGCAAAACCAAATGCCATTAGTTCACCGCCGCACAGGCAGCTTAGAAAAACCCCACTGCAATGGGCCGGATTATTTTCATGTTCACCGCCGCACAGGCAGCTTAGAAACAAACGATGATGGGAGAAATAGACGACCCCATGTTCACCGCCGCACAGGCAGCTTAGAAATTTAG
>Ga0208259_1000039_pt1 | contig 49502 bp, 40 predicted proteins | sample CryBogCBH22May08_FD_184618 | JGI IMG/M metagenome (GOLD analysis project Ga0208259, IMG submission 184618) | Freshwater microbial communities from Crystal Bog, Wisconsin, USA - CBH22May08 (SPAdes) | ecosystem: Environmental > Aquatic > Freshwater > Lake | place: Crystal Bog, Wisconsin, USA... | reverse complement strand
TTGTTCCTACGGAACTTTTTTACTTGTCTGACGATGCCTCTTTACTCGTCTGACGATGAGCGTCCATCGTCTGACGAGTGTGAGCATGACTGTAGTATGAGCGTGCGACAGGGATAGGAACGGCATCCTTTTTTTTGCTAACCCTTATCCCCTAAAGGGTGACTAAATACAGCAAAAAAAAGATACAGTGGATAGCCCGGCACGAAGTGGGCGCCATGAAACTAATTAGCTTATGTGATAATATGCTGATTTGCTAATTGAACAAACTCGATAAAGAAAAACTAAAAACTAAAAAAGGAAAAACTAAAGAATACAACTTTTATTCAATATTTTCTTTTGGTCTATTTTTGTGCACTTGATTACCTATATGAAACCAATCTATTTTATTTTAATGCTATTGCCATTGATGGGGATATCGCAGGAATATGTAAAACCGAATAGTTTTATAGTAAAGACTAACCTGTTTTCGCCTATTGATGCCTTCTCGTTTCCTACTATTAATATTTCGGCAGAAAAAAGGGTTGCCCGCAACTTTTCGCTGGCAGGAGAATTTGGGTATCAATTATATGGTTTTAGAAAAGTAGATACTTCCTTTGTTTCGCCCAATGGATTTAAAGCCAATTTGGAGTGTAGGTTTTATCATTTGTTTACCGATGACATACGGAAAATAAACACGCTTACAGGAGGGTATCTTGGCATTAATTTCTTTTACAGATCGAATGAAAACAATGTAGCGCTAAATTATTACCCCAATTATAATATAGGTGTAACTAAGGAAGACTGTATGTGGGCATCCCGCAATATATATGGCAGCAACATTGTGCTGGGGTATCAGGGAAGAATAACGCCCACTGTTTTTGTAGATGGTTATGTAGGCGTGGGCATTATGAACCGTACTAGTGTGAACCATAACCGGGAGTATAATAATGCTACTGATAGCCTTGTGCGACCTATAGATTTCAATATAGGGGAGCCTGCAGATAAGGCCTATCTGACAGAGAATAATGGATGGAAAGTGAGTGTAAGCATTGGCCTTAGAATAGGCATTAAAATAAAATAAGCTACTTTCGCCGCTCACCTGTTGTAAAAACAGCATAAAAATTATAGTATATGAGTACGAATCCATTTGGAAAGTTCATGGATAACAGCCCTAAGGGTGCTAAGAAAAAAGAAGCTATCCGCCAGGATAAAAAGAAGATGAAAAAAGAAGCCCGCGCCGAGGGTGACAGAAGAAGAAAAGAGTTGTACGAAAAGCGCATGGGCACTTATGTAAAACCTCCTGAAGAAGAGAAAGTAAAAAGAAGTTATGGTCCTCCTGTAAAGGGACCGGGTGGCAGAAAGAAACTCCATTTTGACAAGCATGATAAGGTAGGCAGAGAAGGCATCTCTATAGAAAAAAGAGCTGCTGCTAATGCTGCACAGGTAATGCCATTGAACAAATACCTTGCTCATTCGGGCGTGTGTGGAAGAAGGGAAGCTGCCGACATTATAAAGCTTGGCAACGTGATGGTAGACAATGTAGTGATAACCGAACCGGGCTTTAAAGTAACGGGAAAAGAGGTGGTGAAGTACCATGGCAAAACCTTGTTTAGTCAGAAGAACATGGTATACATTCTGCTAAACAAACCAAAAGATTTTATTACTACGGCTAAAGATCCTCAGGGAAGAAAGACCGTATTTGAATTAATAAAAGGCGCTACCCCAGAAAGAGTATTTTCTGTTGGTCGTCTGGATAGAAATACTACGGGAGTACTATTATTGACCAATGATGGAGAGCTTACGCAAAAGCTTACCCACCCATCGTTTGAGGTAAAGAAAATATACGAAGTAAAGCTGGATAAGCCATTGTTGAAAGCGGATGCAGAAGCAATATCGGCAGGTATTACGCTGGAAGATGGTCCGGTACATGTAGATAGTATTGGCTATGTGGATCCTAAGGACAAATCGGTAATTGGTATAGAAATTCATAGTGGCAGAAACCGTATTGTTCGTCGTATTTTTGAACATATGGGCTACGATGTAAAGGGACTGGATAGGGTAATGTTTGGTAACCTTACCAAAAAGAATGTAGAGAGAAGTCACTGGCGTTTTCTGAATGAGAAAGAAGTTCGTCTGTTGAAATTTATGAACCAGAGCTACGTAAGAAAAACGAAAGAGAAAAATGTTGACTAAGTACTTCGATATTCTGGAAGATAATCCACACTTTATTGCTATAAATAAACCTTCGGGCTTACTATCGATTCCGGATAGATTGGGCGTAGAAGATTCCTTGAAGAATCAGCTACAGGCTCATCTGGGAAAAGTGTTTGTAGTACACCGTTTAGATAAAGATACCAGTGGGGTAATCATCTTTGCAAAAACTGCTGAAGCACATAGAGAATTATCTATGTTGTTTGAAGGGCGTGATATAGAAAAATACTATGTAGGGCTGGTATATGGCAGCATGGAGCATGCTAAAGGCAGTGTGGAAGTTGCCATTATGGAAAACCCTATGAAGAGGGGTACGATGCTTACCCATGCTAAAGGAAAACCATCGCTTACGGACTACGAATTGCTGGAAAGCTATAAAGGTTATAGCTGGCTAAGATTTAGAATACATACCGGCAGAACGCATCAGATAAGGGTGCATATGCAGCATATACAGCATACCATAGTGTGCGACGAATTGTATGGCAATCCAGCACCTATTATGTTATCCTCTTTTAAGAAGAAATATAAGGCTTCCAAATACGAGGAAGAGAAACCCATGCTGGCAAGACTTGGATTACATTCCTACGAATTGAAATTTAGGTTTGGTGGTGTTGACTACCATCTGGAAGCACCTGTTCCTAAAGATATCAGAGCTTTGCTGACACAGCTTGGGAAAGCTTCTGGAGGAAAGAAGGGAGCGGCTTAAAAGTCTTTCATTCCACCACCACCATGTTCTCTCATTCCTCTAAAAGCACCTTTCATGAAAGATGGCATTTTACCATCTTTTTTGTCATTAAATCTTCTCAGATTATAGGTAAATGTCAATTGAACATAACGGGTGAGAGTATTGGTTCGACTATCGGTAATAGTATTGTTGCTAATGGTACGGCTAACGCTGGTATTCTGGTTCAGCAAATCGAATAAGTAAAGTCTTAATTCTCCTGCTTTATTCTTCAAAAATTGTTTAGCAATATAAGGGCTTAACAAGGGTACACTCGTATTGTAACCAGCGGTACGATTGCCGCTATAGGTATAATCAAATTGAGTAGCAAACATCCAGCCCGATTTGCTGAAGTAAGTAGCTTCAACTGAAAAAGTCTGGGTAATATAATTTGCATTCTGTGCAGGTTGTAAACTATAGTTCGCAATGTTGTAATTAGTTGTTGACTTAAAGTTTACATCAAATTTTTCACTCATATTAGTAGTCCAGCTTATAGATTCTCCCAAAGTTGTATTATGAGTAAAGTTGCTTGCACTATCTACCAGATTCTGACTCTGGCTATAAGATATGTTAGTAATAAAGTTCAGGTTGGATTTTGGTTTCTTAAGGGGAAATCCATAGTTAAAATAACCACTGACATTATAGGTTCCATTTAAGTTTACCGGTATAGTAACCTGTGAACCTTTCTTTACACCATTTCCTCTAAGATAGATTGTAGAATTTTGTATATCGTTTACAATAGTACTGGCATTGATAGAAGCAAATATGACTCTCTGCGTAGCCATATCAAATTTAGTATATAAAAATCGAAAACTATGGGTAAACTGTTGCTTCAATGCAGGATTACCACTATTGAAACTAATGGAATCATTAGTAGTAGTTACAGGTTGTAATTGTGATACAGAGGGTTGACCAGTTCTACCGGTATAAAAAATTCTAAGATTATTAGTTTTAGAGAAGTTATAAGTAAAATTTGCCGTAGGTGTAAAATTGGTATACTGTTGATGAATAGTTGAATCGGTAGTATGGTTTATACTATTTAATTCTCCTAGCTGAACGCCAGTACCAATATTAAAGTTGTACTTAGCATTCTGCAAACGGTAGCTTACAGTAAGTCTGTTTGAATGATACGTGTTTTCGAAATCATTACTATATGCAGAATCGAATATATGTTGCTGATTATACGTAAAACGTTGAGCTGTGTTTTTAGTGTAATTAAAATTATAGTTAATCTCCATCATCTGATTCTTTGCCAGTGGCTCTGTATATGAGAGTGTAGGACTAATGCTAAAACTAGTACTACCTGTAGTGATATTTTGAATAACAGATTCAGTATGATTGGGTGAAAAATAATCATTTATAGAATTATTATTTATTGTTCCATCGTTATTACTCTTCTGAATATTTAATGCCAGCGAAGTAGTACGAAAGTTCTTTTTAAACTTATGTTTTAGTGAAAGATCAATGCTACCATTATAACCTGTATTATTCTGAGTAGAACCATAATTTGTTTTATAAATTGAGTCTGCATTCGAATTTGTTAGATTACTTAATTGATTAGTGGTATAATTTGTTTTTTGAAAACTAATATTAGGTCTTAAAGTAAGAGCATTACTTGAGTCGAAATTTTCTTCGAGATTAAGGTTAATACGATGATTATAGTTCATCTTTATGTCTCTTTCCGACTGATTGTTAAAGTTACTGGAATCGGCAGTAATAATATTTTGAGTCAAACTATTCTGTAGTATACTGTTATGCTGTTGGTTGTAAAAATAACTACCCGAAAAGGTAGAATTATTCTTCCAGTCTTCACGCAAATTTGTTCCTCCACTCCAGGTTGTAGTTATTCCGCTTCCAGTGCTTCCACCTCCACGGCCACCTCTTCCACCACCAGTACCTAATATATCCTGATTACTAAAATTTTGTTTGTTTACATCATTTGCCTGCCCTAGAGCAGATACTTGATTAGTATTATTGAAGCGATGAAAGTTAAACATCCCATCATAGGTTTCATCGGTGCCAGCACCGGCAACTGCTTTACCAAAATATCCTTTTCTTTTATCCTTCTTAGTAGTAATATTGATGGTCTTTACTCTATTCCCGTCATCAAAACCAGTGAATTTACTCTGATCACTAAGATCATCAAATACCTGAATCTTGTCTATTACATCTGGAGGTAGGTTTTTAGTAGCCATTAATGGATCGTCGCCAAAAAATCTTTTACCATCTACCAATATTCTTTTTACCTGTTCGCCCTGTGCTTTTACGGTACCATCGGATGCTACTTCGACACCGGGTAACTTTTTTAATAAATCTTCAGCTACAGCATTTGGTTTGGTTTTAAAGCTCGATGCATTGAACTCTACCGTATCTTTTTTCATCACTATCGGGCTTTGTTGTACCACTATATCATTCATACTGGTAGTAAGCGGTTGCAGATATACTGTGCCTACATTAACAGCACTACTTACATCATTAATGTTTACTTTTTTATAATATGGCTGATAATTTAAAAATATAATATGCAGAAGGTAACTGCCTGGCTTTACTCTTCTCAGTTCAAAGCTACCATCTGGCTTTGCCAGAACTACTTCTTCCACTGTAGAATCGGTTGCATCCAAGAGCGAAACTGTTGCATCTTTAAGTGATTGTTTCTGGGTACTATCCATCACCTTTCCACTTACTAGCTGGCTTTTTGAAACAAATGAAAAGCATAGTAAAATCAATAATGGTGCTAAATGTCTAATTATCTTCATTCTGGTAAATTGCTATGCAAATTAAAACCCCTCTGATGGTTTAAAAGATTAAAAGTTTAATAAAGCCTTATAATGAAATAGGTTGCAAGACCATTTTTATATGTCCTGCAACCTATTGTACAAATCTATCTTCACCACAATTTTAATTCTGTGGCGGAGGAGGTGGATTTTCTCCTCCCTCTCCTGGCTTTGGTGGGTGTGGTGGTCTTAATTTCTTCTCTGCTTCTTTATATCGTTTAAATTCTTCTGCAGTAAGCACTTTAGCCACAGCTTCATCTCTTTCTTTTACCAGCTTATCCATTTCCTCTTTACTAGGTGGCGGAGGTGGTGGGGCTATTTTATCTGCTTTTACAAAGAACTGTTTAAAAAGTTCCATAATTTTCTGTTGCTTTTCAGCACTTAAAGATGCATCTTTTGCTAATGTTTCTTTTACATGCTTCAATCTTTCTTCTACTGTTGGGGGTTTTCTTGGTCCCTCATTTTTCTTTGGTTCCTGGGCATTAATCATTCCTATACCAGCAATAATTAATACCGCTAAGATTAATAATTTCTTTTTCATAATTAATTTGTTTACGCTATATAGGATGTGATTATAGAAACAAACCCTTTGTTTGGTATGCAAATAAAATCATAATACATTATTAAAGGATTAGCGAATGGGCGGATTAATACACTGATTATATATTTGTCATTTATAATACAGTATGTTGTACTTCATTAATACGTTAATTCACAAATTTGTTAATTCATTAATTAATTTTCTTTCTTTAAACTAGGCATGCTTAAATTCGTCTCATCTCCATAAAAATTGAAAGATGTCTCTATCAAATCAATCTAAAAATTTACACTTATTATCCCGTGCTGGTTTTGGTATAGCAGCAAAAGACTCTTTTTTTATTAATAGTCACTCCCAAAAAAAATTGCTGGGAGAAATCAGCATTAATACTCCTCCAGCGTTTTTGGATAAGGCATCACAGGAATCGAAAGATATTGCTAAAGAATTATTGGCTATGAAGGGAATGGAAAAAACTATGATGAACGAACAAGGGGATACTAAAAGGGATATCCGTAGAGATTTTAGACGACAAAGTAATGAAGATATTCGTCAGCTTTCTTTAGCATGGATAGATTTAATGGTAAACGACAAAGCTCAACTTAGAGAAAAGATAGCCTTGTTCTGGCATGGTCATTTTGCTTGTAGAGATAATAATATCTTTTATACACAACAACTCTTACATATCATCAGAAGCAACGCGCTGGGCAACTTTGGAGATATGCTGAAGGCCGTAAGCAAAAGCGCTGCTATGCTGGGTTTTCTAAACAATCAGCAGAACAGAAAACAACATCCCAACGAAAACTTTGCCCGCGAAGTTATGGAACTATTTACCCTTGGAAGAGGCCACTATACTGAACAGGATATAAAAGAAGCCGCCCGTGCATTTACAGGATGGAATTTTGAAAAGAATGGCGATTTTGTAGTTAAGAAAAATGTACACGATGATGGAGAAAAAACCATCTTTGGTAAAACTGGCAACTTTAATGGGGATGATGTATTGAACATGCTGCTGGAAAACAAACAAACAGCAAGATATATAGTGACCAAACTCTACAAATACTTTGTAAACGATACTGAAATTGACCACAATAAAATAGAAATGCTCGCTAATAATTTTTATAAGAGCAATTATGATATAGCATCCTTAATGAAAACCATCTTCTTATCGGATTGGTTTTATGATCCTAAAAATATTGGTTGCAAAATAAAATCCCCTGTAGAACTGATAGTAAACATAAGAAGACTATTACCCATGCAACTGGAAAAACCAGACATTCAATTAGTATTTACCAAAGGATTGGGACAAGAACTTTTTAGTCCACCAAATGTAGCAGGATGGCCTGGAGGAAAGAACTGGATAGACAGTTCATCCTTAATGATAAGATTGGTAATACCAAGATTGATACAAGATGATACCGAGTTTCAATTATCTGTAAAAGCAGATGACGATACTATGATGGGAAATTATATGAAAGAAATGAGGAAGAACATGCTGAATAATAACCGATACAAGATAAAGGCTAAGATAGACTGGACTACCGTAAATACGGTATTTGAAAATACAAAAAGGGAAAACCTGATGAATGATATTCAATTGTATTTAGTGAACAAACAAAATAATACCAATACACAGAAAGTAGTAGAAAGTATTGTAGATAATACAAGTAGAGAAGCCTATATAAAATCGGGCACTATTGGATGGATGAGTACGCCGGAATTTCAAATGACTTAATACAAGGAGGAAGGAGACAGGAACAAGGAGAAAAGAGAATATAATACCATTTAACTGATGTGCTGATTAGCTAATGAATACAGAATAAATCGGGAAGAACTTGAATAGTGAAATTGACAGGAAGTACACATAACTTAAAACTTATTACCTACAACTTAATATTATGCTGATAAAAAGAAAAGACTTTATAGTAACTGGTTCTCTGGCTTCTGCAAGCCTGATGATGCCTAAATTTTTGAAAGCCTTTACTAATACCTCACAGCTACTGGTACCTAAAGGCAATAAAGTATTGGTGGTTCTGCAGATGAGTGGTGGTAATGATGGATTAAACACGGTTATCCCTTATCGCAATGATCTTTATTTTAAGAACAGACCTAATCTTGCTATCCATAAAAATGATGCAATTGGTCTTACCGATGAAATAGGTATACATCCCGAATTGTCTGCTTTAGCCAACTTATATCAGGAAGGTAATATGAGCATATTAAACAGTGTAGGTTATCCAAATCCGGATCGCAGCCATTTTAGAAGTATGGATATATGGCATACTGCTGCCAACAGTAATGAATATCTTACCACAGGATGGATAGGAAGGTATCTGGATGCACAATGTCATGGTTGTGATAAACCAACACAAGCGCTGGAGCTGGATGATATATTAAGCTTATCTATGAAAGGAGAACTGGAAAAAGCAATAGCCTTTAAAGATGCCAATAGATTGTACAACACTTCGCAGGCAAAATATTTTAAAGCATTGGATGTAGCACATCATCAGGACCATGCAGAAGCTCCTGTTGATTATCTTTATAAAACCATGACTGAAACCATTAGCAGTGCTGATTATATTTTTAAACAAACTAAACTTTGTCCGGCTAAAGGTGATTACCCAAAAGGCGATCTGGGTAATAGTTTTCGCACTATAGCTTCGCTGATATTAAGTGATATAAATACTAAAGTGTACTATGTAAGTCTGGGTAGTTTTGATACACATGTTGGACAGCAGGATAAACAAAAGCGATTGTTTAAAGATATGAATGCTGCTATAGATGCTTTTACAAAAGATATGAAAGCAAATAACCGTTTTGACGATGTATTATTAATGACCTTTAGTGAATTTGGCAGAAGAGTAGCTGCAAATGCAAGTGGTGGTACCGATCATGGAACAGCTAATAATATGTTTATGATAGGGGGTGGTTTAAAACAAAAAGGAATATTGAATCCAATGCCAGATTTAAGTGATTTGCAGGATGGAGATTTGAAATTTACAACAGACTTTAAAAATGTATATGCTACCGTTTTGCAAAACTGGTTAGGCGCTGATTATAAAACTATATTAGGTAAGGAATATGAGTTGATGAATTTTGTGTAGAAAGAGTATCCTACTAATTTTAAAAGTATTTTTTGGATCATTGAAAACATAAAAGAGTCTATCCGGCAAAGTAATACATGCAGATAGACTCTTTTTATTATCTTATTAAAACAAATGTTCCTTTTCTATAAATTGATTGACCTTTAAAATCAGTTCCTTCTGCCTGATATACATAAGTACCACTAGGTTGTGCTTTTCCATTAAACATCCCATCCCATCCCTGTCCAATATTGGTTGTTTTATATAACAATTGCCCCCAACGGTTGTAAACACTAAAATAGTTCAGTTTATTTAGTCCTATTACAAAGGGTTTAAATATATCATTCAAACCATCTCCATTGGGTGTAAATGCAGAAGGGACCAGTATATCGGGTCCTGTTTTAAATAACGTTACTTTAATATCATCCTGACCAAAGCAACCAAATTTATCGGTAGCTGTTAACAGGTATGTAATAGAATCTACAAAAGTTGGCAAACTAGCTATAGCATTTAATTTGGTAGCTGAATCAAGCCCTAATGCTGGCTTCCACAAAAAAGTTAAACTATCGTTGGAAGAAGCAATTACGGGTGAAAGTTGTAAAGGTTGATTCAAAAGAATTATAGTATCTCTACCAGCATTCACTACTATCTGAGGTCTTACGTTTACAATAACTTGTTTGCTAACAGGTTTTGTACAACCACTAGTATTATAAGTAGTAAAAGTATAGATAGTAGATACATCCGGGCCCGCTATTGGCGTAAGAGAATTTGGATTTAATAATGAAGAAGTAGGTGACCAGAAATAGTTATTGCCCGTATAGGTAGCAAAAAGTTTTACTTTATCTCCAAAACAAATAGTATCCCCTTTACCTACACTATCTTTTGGATAAGGATATGGATATACCCAAACAGAATCTCTACTAGGACATCTTCCCAGATTGGCCGAAATAGTATATAAAGTAGCTACTCTTGGGCTAACTATTGGGTTCTTTACTAAATTACTTCCTATAATTGCTGTTTGTGGTTGCCATATATAACTGGTAGCAACAGTATTGGGTTTTAAAATAATGGTATCGGATAAACAGATAGAAGAATCATTTCCAGCTTTAACCGTTATAAATTTATACACGCTAACTTTAACCGAATCTCTGTTTTTACACCCATTACTATTTACATCTACATAGTAATACATAGAATCTTTTGGAAATACAATAGGATTGGCAGAATCAGCATTAATGATATTCGTATTAGGTGTCCAGGAAAAGGTAACATTTGGATCTGAAACAGCTGATAATTTTACGCTATCATTATCACAAAGAGCAGTATCTCTGGATGCTATAAATAACAAAGGCTTATCCGAAACGGTAACTTGTTTGGTGATAGTATCTAAACATCCTTTACTATTGCTTACAATAAAAGTAACTGTTCTGGTTCCCAAAGTAGGATAAGTATATTGAGGATTCTGAAGATGAGAAGTGTCATTGGTAGCAGCAAGATCACCAAAATTCCAGGACCAAGTATTTACCGTTCCATATTTTGTAACAGTAGAATCAATGAACTGAAAAGGATTGGTATAACAAGATCCTACTGTATAAAAGTTAGGAAAGAAGCCAGGAAATACATTCACTTTAGCAGTTGCAGAATCGCTACACCCACCTACACCATCTACCCTGAGTTTTAAATTATATACACCTGTATCCTTGTAAGTATATGTTGGGGTAGGATTGCTGGAAGTATCGGTTGTAGAATTGGGTACACCAAAATCCCAATGATATCCAATAATATTAGAGGCGGAAGATTGATTCTGGAAAGTTAATGTAAAACCATCACAAGTAATGTAGGCAGGTTTTAGTTGTGCAGCAGATAAAGAACAGTTACCAACATATACGTGTAACTCTTTTCTGGTTGTGCCAATTTTAATACCCTTTCTATATTCATCTACCGAAACGGATAACACATACTCTCCAGGCGAATTGGGCGCCATACCTGCAATAATTCCGGTAGCAGGATTTATATACACATTAGTTCCAAATGGGTTTGTAGCAGAATAACCGCTTGAATAGGGAATGGGCGAAATACTTCCCGGAGGTGCTGATGGACTAGGAATAGGAGTTGTAGTAGACCCTCCGTTTAAAGCATTTGAATAATAATAAACAAGTGAATCACCATCGGGATCTACAGCACTGAAATCTAAAGTAAAATAAGTACGGTAACAAATAAGTACAGTATCTTTTTGAGCAAATATTGGAGAACTATTATTAATAAAAGTAGAGTCTTTTGCAGTGCCAGGAATGGTAGTTACATAAGAGTTTCCATAATCACTGGAAGGTGCTGTTACATTCGATATACCCGCTACTCTACAGCAACGCTGATAACTTAACGACCATCCATTTACATTCTTGGGCAATTCTACATCCTGGGTATATACCAATAATCTATAACAGACCTGAGGATGGGTAGTAAGACATGGACTATAATACTTTTTATCCATAGTATCTACTCTGTTCAATGGTATATTGACAGAAGTAAACGGCGTTCCACTATTTCCTGCATCATATATTGTTAAGGTCATTGGATCGTCGTTCTGTCCTGGATTAGGAACATTACAATCGCGGTATACTTTTATGCTAATATTATATCGAAGTTTGGTGGTATCCAGAATACCCTTACCCATATATTGGTAGTAAATCCATCCACCTTTAATATGTATAGCATTTGCAGAATGGAAAAGAAACAGCAATACAAATAGGTGAAATAACTTTTTCATTTTAGAAAACCGATTATTTATGATGCGTAAAATTAGGGAATAAAGAAAACCATACCTACTTGTTAAGTGTAAATTAACTAGTTTTAAAATTTAAGGTCTCTTTTCTTTGTGCTATTTTAATTTAATAATCAACATCTTTTTTAACTAATATTGTAATCCATAAATAAAATTTATCATGGCACTTATACTTCCTGTTTTAGATAAAAGTCCCGTATTTGGTTCCAATTGTTTTGTAGCGCCCAATGCTACTATTGTAGGCGATGTAACAATGGGAGATGATTGCAGTATCTGGTTTAATGCTGTAGTAAGAGGCGATGTAAATTTTATAAAAATTGGCAACAAAGTAAACATACAGGATGGAGTAGTAATTCATTGTACTTTTCAAAAAAATGGTACTACCATCGGCAACAATGTTTCTTTAGGACATAATGCTATTGTACATGGCTGCACCCTTCACGATAATGTACTGGTAGGAATGGGCGCAATAGTTATGGATCGTTGTATAGTAAATAGCAATTCTATTATTGCTGCTGGCTCTGTTTTACTGGAAGGCACTATTGTAGAAGCTGGTACTATTTATGCTGGTATACCTGCTAAAAAAGTAAAAGATATTTCCACTGAAAAAATACATGGAGAAATAGATAGAATTGCCAACAACTATCTTCATTATTCTACCTGGTTTTCGGATAGTAATGCTCTTACTTCTAAATAAGACATAAAAAAAGTCCTGTAAATGCAGGACTTTTTTTATTGCAATATCTATTGGGCTAGTAGTACAAACTTCAAAAAACAACTATTTTCTTGCCAGTGTTCTTATGTAATTAATTAAGTCACCGGGAGTTCCGGTTTTTCCAAAACTACCTTCTATTACATCCTCATTACTAGGTATTCTTCTTTTAAATGAAGGCATATCTTTATGTCCCTCTGTCATTTTATAAAAGATAGCACCATCACTTTGTTTTTTAAATGATTCGCTGGTAAAATCTCCAGGAGTTTGATTTAGTTTCACAGCTCTTGGGCCGTCGCCTTTACCACTTATTCCATGGCATGATTTGCAATAACGTTCATACATCTCCTTTCCTATTTTTACAGAGGAAGAATCTGATGGCACAGGATTTTTCATTTTTTGGTACTTTTCAGGTACTACCCATTTTGATGGATCCTGATTGAAAGAGAAGATGAATAATGATAGGATAGCTACTCCTAATAATGCGATAAAACTTTTCATAAAAAATGTGTTTTAGATCATCGGGAAGAATTTCTCAGATGAATGTCCGCAATTTATCAATTGATATTAAGAAAAAAAATGACGAGAATCATAAAACCCTTTTGGTATCATCACTTTAGTAAAATAAGATGCTATTTTAACCCTATTCTGTTTCTGTCATTCCATTTTCATTCAGCAGGTTTTTAGTACAGTATATTTTCTATAGCATCATAAATCAGTTTTAACTCCCTATCATGTCCTCCCAGTCTTTCATTTATATCATGTAAGTCAATGGATTATAAGGCTACTTTTCTTATCAGATAAATTCAATTTTGAATACTATTGAATATTTTCTTAATGTAGTTTATTTAAAAAACCTCAAAGAGATTTTACCCCTCTGAGGTTCACTTTTTTTACAACCCCTGGTTGTAAGCTATAGTATAGCTAAGCTGCTGCAGTACCAAATAGTATTGGTTTACACCAAACAATTGTAGTTCCTGTAGTTCCCTGAAAACCAGCTGCCATCATATATTTAGTAGCAGGCACTAACCCTGTTACTGTAAGATGATGACTGGAGCTATAACGCATTGTCCAGAGATTAATATCCTCAGCTGCATTCAATACCGGTGTAAAAGCAAACATGGTTCCATGGTCGTTTATACCACTCGCCGGTTTTACACTTACATCTACTGCTGTAGGCACTGTAATAGGCTCAATCTTTAAACCTTCAGGTGCAGGATAACCCACACTTGTACTTGTTTTAGGTAAAGATCGGCTTGTTAGCGGAGCACCACTACTCAGCAAAGCAACAGTGTTGCCACTTTTCTGAGCATTAATCTCTGTACAAATTGTATGTAACCCAGTTTTCAGTTTATCACCAGCTGCATCCTTAACTTGAGTTTGTATTACCCCACCATTCGGCATTTTACTCAAATCATCCACAAAAACAGCTAAAAAAGCTATTATGTTTGTCAATTCACTTTTAGTAAAAGTAAATGCCAGATTATCGCTACATCCCTCTATTATCTGATTGGTAATAGTCACTAAATTAGAATCAGTTTCGTGATTGTAATTGATGATTACTTTAGATATGTGTTTCATATAAAATGTATTTTTTGTTAAGAAATAATTGTTTAGCACCTCAGTAACTACGTATGGTTTCGCGCTATCAGATGATGGCCGGCAGCTACAGTTACCACTGCTTTCTAAACCAATCTGCATACTTATTGTAACCCTTTAAGTTAGCAATGTGTAGACTGCTTAGTTTAGAATAAAAAATAGAATTGGGCACAAATGGGAAGTTGAAATCCATTTTACCAAAAAGATAATTGATTAAACAATTTTGGTAATTACTTTTTACTGTTTGGAAAAATGAAAAACAATTTTGGTAAAAGGTTTTTCCATTTGTATAATTCAAAAAACAATTTTGGAAAAAGGCTTTACCATTTTGGAAAAGTGAAAAACAATTTTGGAAATTGCTTTTTCCTGTTTGGAAAATCAATTTCCAAATAGGAAAAAGGCTGTATTTTGTAGAATTTGTATCTATACTAGATTGATTACCTATTTTAAAAAAGCATAAAATGGAAAATATATTTCTGGATGGAGCTTTTATTTCGGTGAAAGCAGCAATGCTATAGGAATGATAGCCATTGGCAATATCGTAATCCATTGTACGCATTTGGAATGAAACTTATTTCCATTGTTTATTAGAAACGCCACAAGGTCGACCTTTATATTGGATAAATAGGTATTTATTTTTTATTGCCTAATAAATAATAATTATAAAAATAGTACTTTTTATATTCAGGACTAATAATTACTGCGTATAGTTACTTTCCGATACAAAACTTACTAAAAATAAAGTCTAGTTGATCTTCCGATGTTATTTCACCGGTAATTTCTCCAAGGTGTTGCAATGCTTCTTTTATATCCAATGCAAGTAAATCGCCCGGTATATTATTATTCATTCCTTCCTGTACTTCTTTCAACGCTTTACTTAATCTTTCTAAAGATTGATAATGGCGAGCGTTGGTAACTATTACCGCATCTTTTTCTATATCCTGATTTACCGCCAATACAAACATGGTATCAATAAGGGCAGTGATATTATTTTTGGCCTTTGCGGAAATATTTATAATAGGTTGAATGGTTTTATATTCCCTATTTTCTATACTGTCTTCATCGGCTTTATTAGCTACTAAAAGATATTTAATTTTACTGACAGAAAGCTTTTCTTCTAACTGTTGCAATTCGGAAGGTGGAGTATCTTTTCTATCAAATAAATAAAGTACCACATCGGCTTCCTTCATTTTATCATAGCTTTTTTCCATCCCCATCTTTTCTATCACATCGGTAGTATGTTCTCTTATTCCTGCGGTATCTATCAATCTAAATAGAATACCCTTGATATTTATAATCTCTTCTATCGTATCTCTGGTAGTACCGGCTATATCGCTTACTATGGCCCTGTTTTCGTTTAATAATGTATTGAGTAAGGTAGATTTACCGGCATTGGGTTTGCCAATAATAGCCACTTTTACTCCTTGTTTTATTACATTGCCCAATATAAAAGATTGCAATAGGGTAGCACACTGTTTTTGTAATAAGGATATATTTTCTCTAAGCAATGTTCTATCGGCAAACTCTACATCTTCTTGCGAAAAATCGAGTTCTAATTCTATTAAAGCAGAAAATTTTATCAATTGTTCTCTTAGTTCGGATAAAACCGACGAAAAGCCTCCTCTTATGTTGGTTAAAGCTGTTTTTCTGCTTGCTTCGGTATTACTGGCAATTAAATCTGCAACGGCTTCTGCCTGGGTTAAATCGAGCTTGCCATTTAAAAAAGCACGTTGAGTAAACTCGCCTGGTTTAGCCATTCTTGCACCATGTTGTGTAATGGCTTGCATTATTTTTTCCTGAATAAAAGGTGAACCATGACAGCCAATTTCTATTACATCTTCTCCAGTAAACGACTTAGGGTTTTTAAACAACGAAACCACTACTTCATCCAAGGGTGCTGAATTATTTTTAAGCAACCCTACATGTATTGTATGAGAAGCCTGTATGGCTAAGTTTTTTGAAGGAAATAAATCATTAATAATATCAATTGCTTTTGGGCCACTTACTCTTATTACCCCAATTGCACTTATGCCCGGTGCAGTTGCCAGTGCTACTATAGTATCATCCCATCCTGATAATTTCGACATAGTTTATTTATTACGAATTACGGCTATTTCTCTTTGTATTCAATTTGTGCTTATAAGCCTTAGTGCCTTGTATTTCCCTTATAAACAACAAATCCTCTCCCAATAAAGAGGAGAGGATTTGAAGATAATTTCTTCCAGATTAGATTATTGATCAGATACCTGGAACGTAATTCTTTGTGATCTGTAGGCTTTCACCTGATGACCATTTTGAATACCAGGTGACCATTTTGGACCTTTTTTAATTACTCTTACGGCTTCTTCAATTGCACCATAATCTTCACCGCCGCCTTCTAAAACACCTGTAACATCACTTATGTTACCATTTTTATCTACAATAAAAGTAACTTTTACGGTATAGTTTCCAGCAGGCCCCCCTTTACTAGCGATGATATCTCTATCAAGATATCTTTCCAAGTATTTCTGCCATGCAGGTTGTCCACCAGGAAAAGCAGCTTCAATTTGTACAGAAGTAAAGGTTTGATCCCAATTTTCTTCTTTAATTGCTTCTACTGCACCAGTACCTTTGCTTTCCACAACAGGGGTTACATTACCTTCATCTTTAGCTCCCTCCTGATTGATTTTACCAATTTTGGTATCTTCTAATTGCTTTACTTCTTTAATTTCTTCATCCGGTTTTACCAACTCATCTTTTACAATTTTTGGAGGAGTAAACTTGGTGATTTCCACTTTAGGTGGTTCTTGTTTAGGTGGTGGTGGTGGTGGTGGAGCTTCAGGTTTCTTTTCTTCCTTAGCTACATTATCCAATACCACATCCGCAACAATAATATCTGCTTTCTTCTTATTTACAGAATTCGCGAGTAAGGTTAACAGTAAAAGCAATGCACAAATTACAACGGTACCAATTAAAGCGTATTTAATTCTTTCATTGTACGTTTTTCTTAATTCGTATGCCCCATATTCCTTATTCCTTCCTTCGAATAATATATCGAGAAAATCGGCGGACAATATTTTATTGATATCCATTTAAAATCTGTTTATGAATGAGATGCTACAATATATAAATTTCATAATTTATTTTGTTGCAGCAGCACCTTCCGTTAATTGTATCAATTTAGATTCAACATCAGAAATGTCTACTAAAGCATAACGCTTTACATCATTTACAGTCATTTCATCTAAAGCATCTACTACGTTTTTGTAAGTACATTCTGTTCCTGGTTTTATAACTACCACGAAATCTTTATCTGGTGTACTTGCTTTTTTACGCATTATTTCCATTCTTAGTCCATCATCTCCGTTGCCAAAGTTTGCTGACTTAAATTTAGAAGATGCATTTGAGTTATCTAAGATTCCTTCGTAATAAAACACATGGTTATCTTTTCCCAACAGCACGGTTAATGCACCAGATTCTTTTGCTTTATTTTGATCTTCTGGTTTATCGGCATCCTTAGGCAAGAATAACTTCATTGCCGTAGGTTGACTCATTGTTGTAGTAAAGATGAAAAATGTGATTAATAAGAAACCTAAATCAACCATTGGGGTTAAATCCACACGGGTTGATAATTTCTTACCTTTTTTTACTCCCGGCCCTTTTTTGTGCCCGCCTCCCGACGAGGTATCCAATTCTGCCATAGCTGGAATATTTTAGTTTATTAAATTTTATTCGTCTCTTTTTTCTCCCTTAATAGTCTTCTTCCACAATTCTGTTCCTGTAGGAATGCTTTCAGGATTGGTAACCATTTGAAATTTCATCAGGTCATTTTTCTTGAAGGCATCTATCACACTTTTAAAAGCAGGATATTTTGAAGCATTATCTCCTTTCAGCAACAAATTCATATGTCCGCCCATATAGGCATCTTTTATTAATGACATCCATTCAGCAAATTCATTTGCTCCTTTAGTAGAATCGGCAGGAATACCAGCTAGGGCATTTCCTTTTCTATTTTCTTCTGGAATATTTAAATAAGATGGAAGTTGAGTAAAAGAACATCCCCAAAAATGCGCCTTAGCAAACTTTTGTTTATCAAAAGTTACTCCCTTCGATTTCATGATAGCATCGGCAAGAGCTTCTTTTTTTGCAACATCGTTTTTATCATCACCCATTGATAAAAAAACTTTACCAGTAGGATCTATCGTTACTAAAACCACATCTTTGTCAGGGGCTACTTTAGAGGCAACCGAACTTGGAGTTGTAACCGCTATTGCTTCAGCAGGTTTAAACTTTGTAGTTAAGATGAAAAATGATAACAGCAAAAATGCAACATCGCACATGGCGGTCATATCTATTGCCGTACTTTTTCTTGGTATTTTTGGCCTACCCATTGTTAATAATTTAGTATTCGATAATTAAGATTCAGTGTTTTCTTTTTTCCACAAACTTTTTGGATGCTACTATTATTTATAGTTAGCAGCAAAGCTTTGTGTTAAAGTAAAACCTGATTCATCAATACCGAAAGTAACACCATCAATACGAGTAGTGAAAATGTTGTACATAATAATCGCGATAGCGGAAGTACCAATACCTAAAGCAGTATTAAACAATGCCTCGGAAATACCTTGAGAAAGTTGTTGTGCAGCTTCGCCACCACCAGAATCAGCTAGTTTAGAGAAAGAACGGATCATACCCATTACGGTACCCAACAATCCTAAAAGGGTTGCTACCGATGCAATAGTAGATAAGAATACTAAGTTCTTTTCCAACATTGGTAATTCAAGAGCTGTTGCTTCTTCAATTTCCTTTTGTATTACAATTATTTTTTGTTCGGTAGTTATTCCTTCTGCATGAATCATTTCTTTGTATTTATGTAAACCAGATTTCATTACATTACCTACAGATCCTTTTTGTTTGTCGCATTCTGCAACAGCTTTATCAAGATCTTTGTTAGCTAAATGAAATTGTACTTTACGAATAAATTCTGTAATGTTTCCTGTACCTGCAGCTTTTTGTACTGTTAAGAATCTTTCGATAACGAAAGTAACAACTGTTAAAAACGCACCTATCAATAAAGGAACTAATATACCACCTTCATACATTTTTACAAAAGCGCCTTTAGGACCATGATGATCTGGCCAGAATCCTCCGTTTTTATCCGGATTAGTGAAGTTGCCGTCTGCGCCTAATACAAAACGCCAGATTACGTAACCTAATACAATACAAGTTAATGGTGCAATCCATGAAATAGAATTACTACTTCTTGCTGGTTGAACTGATGAAGTTGCTTTTGGTGCAACAGATGGTTTGATGTCAGCCATGATCAATTTAATTTTTGTTTTGAAATATTTATTTTGACATTTATTAAATAAGCAGCAATGCTAAATAAAAAACATGAATTATTTAAGCAATCCTGAAAATTTCTTTTTTCGTTTAATGTAGAGAACTGTTTTATAAAAAGATAAAATGCTCTATTGTTGCCAACAGAGCATTTTAGTTAGTTTAATTAATCAGCTTTCTTTTCTTCTTTTTTGTGATCGCATTCTTTTTTATCTCCCTTTTTACAACAAGATTTTTTATCACCTTTTTTGCAACAAGATTTTTTATCACAATCTTTTTTTGCTTTAGTGCTATCTTGTGCCATAGCTACACCGCTAATAAGAAATGCTGAAAGAGCAACCAATAATAATTTTTTCATATAATTTTATTTTTAGAGACGCAAATATATATAATGCTTATCGCTTGAAAAAGGGTTTGTTGTAATGTTTTGCTAATTACCAACTAGCCAACACAGTTACTCCGCCTTTTACAACTTCATTTAACTGCACATTAATAGTTGTTCCTATCGGCAATAATATGTCTACCCTACTGCCAAATTTAATAAATCCATACTCTTCAGTTTGCTTTACCTGATCGCCAACTTTGGTATAATTACAAATTCTTTTTGCAAGGGCTCCAGCTATTTGTTTATATAGAATAGTTCCTTTATTATTTCTCACAACCACGCTCCAGCGTTCGTTTTCAGTAGAACTCTTCGGGTGCCAGGCTACTAAATATTTTCCTTTATGGTATTGATTGTATATTACTTCTCCACTAATAGGATTTCTGTTTACATGTACATTCGCAGGACTCATGAATACGCTTACCTGTATTCTTTTGTCTTTAAAATATTCAACATCAGTAATCTCTTCTATTACCACTACTTTTCCATCGGCAGGACAAATAATTTTATTTTCATCAATGGTTAATTTTCTGTTCGGAATTCTAAAAAAGGAGACAATAAATAGGAATAGACCAATACTTATTACTCCAAAAATGCAAGAAACGTAGCAACAATTAGCTGCAAACTTGTATATAATTCCATTTAGAATAGCTAGTGTTATAAACGTAATAGCAATTGTTTCCTTGCCTTCGCGATGAATTGTCATTATTATTTTTTAATGTTTGGCAGCAAATATATAGGAGGAAAGATAATTGTACTTATAGTTATTTATATGCTTTAATTCTAGTTAGTTGTTGATTTCAAATAGGAGTTCCTTATTTATTCGGGGCTTTAAAACAATTATTCTATTTTTTTTAAACACTTGAATCAACTACCTCACAGGACAGCTAAAAACGTATGAGATACATCTGTTTAGTTCATTCGAGGCAGAGCTTTTATTGATAGAACCGATAGAGATTAAAATATAAACTTAAATGTTACCCACAATATAATCTCACAATAAGTTAAAACAGCTTCAACTGTTCTCCCGGTCGTTTAAAAATAGAGGTATCCAGATCCCAGGCATCTGCGGTAAGATTGTATAATGCGGTATACTTTTTAAACTGTAACCGAACCATTTCGCTTATAGGCCTTTCGCCACGCATTCTTCTACCAAACTGACTATCGTTTACCTGTCCACCATGTGCTGATTCTATCATATGCCACACTTTATCAGCTCTATCGGGGAAGTTCTTATATAACCAATCGTGAAACATTAATTTTACAGATCCGTTTAGTCTCACAAAAGTGTAAGCGCTAAAGCTTGCTCCATTATCTGCAGCTGCTTTCAATATCTTTTGTATCTCATGTTCATTCAAACCCGGTATCATGGGGCCCAGCATTACCCCTGTTCTTACACCTGCATTACTTAGCTCATTAATCACTTTCAACCTTTGGATAGCATTAGTAGTTCTTGGCTCCATCACCCTACGCAAATCCTCGTTTAAAGTATTGATGGTAATGAGTATGCTAATGAGATTTTTACTGGCCATCTCCTGAATAATATCTTTATCCATCAGCATACCGGCATTCTTGGTAATCATTCCTACGGGCTGATTAAATTCGTTGCAAACTTCGAGTAGCTGTCGGGTAATTCTAAACTTTTTTTCGGCAGGCTGATAACAGTCGGTATTGCCGCTGATGCTGATAGGCGTACCATCCCATTTTGGATGCATTAGAAACTTACGTAATAACTGCGGGGCATTCTTCTTGACCATTATCTTCTGTTCGAAATCTATGCCGGCACTATAGCCCCAGTATTCATGGGCATTGCGGGCATAGCAATATATGCAGCCATGCTCGCATCCCTGATAAGGATTCATGCTATAAAACATGCCCACATCCGGACTATCTACTTTATTTACTATGGACTTTGCATGATCTTCGAGATAAATGGTTTTCTTGTTTGCTTCTTCCCAGTCGTCTATACCCTCTACATGCTCTTTTACGGTAGTATTGGTGAGGAATCTGTTGGGAGTATTTATCTGCGCACCCCTGCCTTTTTTATATTGCTGGGTGACCAGTGGGGAAGGCTTTGAATTGGGATTATTTGACAGATCCTGCATATACTATTGTTCTTATTGTAGCGAAAATACTAAATATTTTAGCACAACGATTTTTATAATACAACAAATTATCGGGCAAATTTGAAAAGACCGTACTTAATTAAAGTTTCACTAGCAATACTAGTAGCTACCCTTCCAAAGAATATAGCTAAAGTTTCTATATTTAGTGTGTTACATTTCTACCTACTTTACTTAGCAGTGTAACTATTCTAATTCCAACAGATACTTTATGGAAATTCTTTCCTTAAAAGTTCAGCATTCATCACCGAGGTTTTGGGTCTTTGCAAACATAATAGTTCTTAACTGCACCATTTACCATCAGCATTACCACCCAACAAAGTAATGATGCAAGTACCAGGGGTTAGCGCGACGGATTGAAGGGGTATCCTTTTTACATGTTAGGTAATTTTATAATAAGCATGTAGCAGGCAAAAAGATACAACCAGAAAGCCGAGCCTGAAAGGCGCGCCATAATAAAAATTTATATCAAGGCATTACCTAATAAGCACAAACGTTCCTTTCTTAACAACTGTTTTGCCTAGATAATCTATAGCTTCCGCCATAAACACGTAACTAGACGGATCTTGAAGGATGCCATTTATCTTACCATCCCAACCAGTATTGGGTGTGCTAGTGGTAAAAATCTGCTGTCCCCAACGATTGTAAATTGTAAAGTAATTTAGCTTGGTAATACCTACCAGTGTGGGCTTTATTACATCGTTCAAACCATCGCCATTGGGGGTAAATGCGGTAGGAATAAATATATCGGGCAGTGTTTTATATACCACCACCTTTATGGTATCGTTTCCGGAGCAAGTAGCTGGCGAAGTAGCAGTAACCACATACAAAATTGAATCTACAACTGAAGAAATAGTAGCAATAGGATTGGCAATGGCCGCATTATTTAAATAAGAAGATGGCTGCCAATGAAAAGAATAGGTAGAATCTACACCGTTGGCATTCAACTGCAATGGTTCGCCGGCTACAATAGCAGTATCGTTGCCAGCATGTACTTTTATGGGCTGAATAACAGTAACAGTTACGGTATCTGTCTTTGGCTTTTTACAGAAAGATGTATCGGTAACGGTCAGTACATATTGGGTAGTAATAAGAGGTGCAGCTATAGGATTGAGTGTATTATAATTAGACAAAGTAGCAGTAGGAGTCCAGTTATAATAAACACTTTTTATAGTTCCCGATAGTTGCGCGGTAGTACCATAACAAATAGTAGTATCATTACCCACTTTTACCTGTGGATAGGGTGCCACATGAATAGTAATAAAAGCATTATCCTGACACTTACCTAAGTTAGCTATTACATGATACGTTGTAGTAGTATTGGGCGAGGCTAGAGGATATTTTATGGTGCTATCATTCAGCCCAGTAGAGGGGCTCCATTTATAACTGAGGGCATAACTAATGGGCGATAACGTAATACTATCTGTTTTACATAAATCATCATCTCTTTTTAATGTAACGGTAATAAAATTGAGGACATTTACTTTCACTGTAGCACTATCTACACAACCTTTTTCCGACACAGTAACGGTATAAGTAGTAGTATCTTTTGGGTATACCACAGGATTGCTGGTATTTGGGGCAATAATATTGTAAGCAGGCGACCATGCAAAACTAGCACCCGCATCGCTTTGGGCTATTAGAGGCACACTATCGATACTGCAGATTAAGGTATCCTTGAAAGGTAGAAATATAAAAGGCTTATCGTTTACTATAATGGTTTTAGAAGTATCTACAGAACAACCCTGATTGCTGGTAATGATTAGTTTTACGGTATAAGTACCCGCTGTAGTAAATAAATACGATGGCTTAATAGCAGTAGAAGTATCGGTAGTACTACCCAACACACCAAAATTCCAGAGATAAGAAAACGAAGAGCCTCCTTTGCCCGGCATACTAAGATTGGTAAAAATAAAGGGAGACTGATAGCAACTTCCCAGAGCGGAAAAGTTGGCTTTTAAGCCAGGATATACTTTTACTTTAGTCTGAGCAGAATCGGAACAACCCAGTGTATTGGATACTTTTAGCTTTACGGTATACGTACCCGAATCGGCGTATGTATAAGTAGCTACTGGAGCTGTGGAAGTATCTTTTGTAGTATTAGCAACACCAAAATCCCATAAATAACTAGTGATATTGCTAGCAGCAGAAAGATTCTGAAACGACTCAGTATAATTGCTGCAATTAAGGATAGATGTAGGTAAGGAAGCTGCACTTAAGCTACAATTATTTACATACAACTGCAATTCCTTTTTTACAGTATTAATCTTAACGCCTTTACGCCACTCGGTAACATATACTGCTAATACAAATTCGCCGGTAGTGGCAGGAGCGGTACCAGAGATCATACCAGTAGCAGCATCGATTGTTACATTGGGGCCTAAAGGCTGCGTGCCACTATAACCCGTACTATAGCTTAATGCATTGTATGGAGGACTGGCAGGAGGATTGTAAGAAGTGCCTGGATTGGCATTGCTTACATCCAACCCACTATTAAAGGAATAACTAAGCGAATCGCCATCGGCATCGGTAGCACTGAACTGATAGAGAAAACTAGCGTTATGACAAATTATGGTCGTATCCTTAAACACAAAAGAGGGGCTACTATTAATATGATAATCTATCCCATTTATAGTACCCGGAACTCCATTGGTGACAGTTATACCAGTAGTACCGGAATTATTAATATTGACAATGCCACTGCTCCTTCTGGAATCCTGTATAGCTAGAATATAGCCATGTGGATTATCGGGTAGGATAATGGTAGAAACATAGTTGAACACTTTAAAACAAACCGAAGGAGGATTGCTTAAACATGGACTATAAGTAGTTTTGGAAACGGTGTTTTCGCTAGTATTAGGAATCGTTTTAGTAGATACATACGCATTGGTAAAAGCATCGAATACCCCAATATACACTTGTTGTACAGAGGAGGCCGGATAAGGAACAGAAGGATCGCAGGTAACCAGAAAATATGCAGTGATATTGTACGTGGTAGTTTTAGCTACTGTATCACGGCTAAGATAACTATACTCTATCCATCCTCCTTTAATATGCAAAGCATTTGCCGAAAACACAGTAGAAATTATGAGTAAAAAAGCGCAAAGTATTCTTTTCAATATCATCGGGAAATTATAATAATATACTTTAGACTACAAACTAAAGGAATTCCTTTCTGAGATGTAGTTAATTGGCAAAATTGCTGTAAAGTGAATTGTTAAAAAGGAGTAAGGAGAATATAAATTTGAAAATAAAATACGTTCAATACCTGAGAATAAAGTATGTATTACTCTATCTCCTGTATTAAAATATCCTTTCCAGTTCTTTAAGATGGTAGACTATGTATTTGGGTTGTACATCCTTAACGGTAGCATTGATATGGTTTACAAAAACGGCATCCCATCCAGCATTCATAGCGCCTTTTATGTCTGCTTCTATATTATCGCCAATCATAATACTTTCTTCCATTTTAGCAGCAGTCTTTTCTAAAGCATAATCGAATATTTCTTTATTAGGCTTTAAACTGCTAGCAATTTCGGAAGTAATTACCTTATTAAAGTAATGATCTATATTACTATTCTTCAATTTACCATACTGTATCTGTTCGAACCCATTGGTAATTAGATGAAGATTATAGCCTTTGTTTTTAAGGTACTCCAGAATCTCTAAGGTATAGGGAAAAATGTTTCGTTTGGTAGGAAGTATCTGTAGAAATTCTACCGAAAGTTTTCGGGAAAGAACATCATCAGCAATCTTGAAATCGAGTAAGGCCAGCCACATTCTTTTCCATCTTAATTCTTCTTGTTTTATAAAGCCTTTAGTATACCTATCCCATAAGCGATGATTATGTGCACTATAGTTATTAAAGAACTCCTCGAAACTGGTTACTCCTTTCTCCCCTAGGTTATTAGTATTGAATAATTCCAGTAGGGTTTCTCTAGAGTTGGTTTCGAAGTCCCATAGAGTATGATCCAGATCAAAAAATAAGTGACGGTATTGCATTTATCTACTATTAATTAGGAAGGCGAAGAAAGGGATTATTGCTTAATACAAGTTAGTAAAACCAACAATTCCCCGAAGTTCTTTACTGTCGGGGAATTGATAGTGTAGTAATTATTTTGAAGATTGTTCTATCTCTACCTTACAATTAGAACTTTAATTCCAGGCTTTTAGAACTTCTTCGGTATGATTCTTGGTATCTGGCTTAGCGATAACTGCATGGATTATACCTTTTTCGTTGATAAGAAAAGTAGTACGATGCATGCCCATAAATGCACGACCCATAAACTTTCTTTCGCCCCAGATACCATATGCTTCTGCTATTATATGTTCTTCATCTGCAATAAGTGGAAAAGGAAGTTCATACTTGGTTTCAAACTTTTTATGACTCTTTACACTGTCCTTACTTACCCCAATTACCTGATACCTTTCTGCTAATAGTGACTGATAATTATCACGGAGATTACAAGCTTGTGCTGTACAACCCGGTGTATCATCTTTAGGATAGAAATAAAGAATTATCTTCTTTCCTTTGAAAGATTTAAGGGATACAGTATTGCCATTCTGATCTACTCCTTTAAAATCTGGTGCTTTATCACCTACCTGTAATGCTGACATAATGAATTATTTTACTGCTAAATAACAATATTATTGGATAATGGTTTAAAACAAGGTTAAGCAAAAGAATGCTATTCCAATTTCCAAATACCTCAAAGACAGTTGTTTAGTATGGTTTTTGGTTGCTGCAATAGTCCATTATATTAACTATCAAAAAATCTGAGTTTGCAATTCCTTATTTCATATAACTCAAAAACCTTTTTATATAACAGTTAGAAGTAGCTAGATCATTGTGCGATAGCTTTATATGCAATAATAATATTCTGCGGCTATTAATTTACTCTTCATTAAACTGACAATCTTCCATATTTACTAAACACATTTTCTTAAACTTCAAAATTTCCAGCAATTTCAAAGAACTAGTATTAGGTTTTTTTAATAAATAAATTAATCAGTTTGCAACTACTGTTTTTCTTAAGACAGGTTATAATTTTATCCTCATAGCCGCTAATGGTATCTAAAAGTATTATTCCTTTTATAGGAATACTGGTCAGCATCATTATTAGTACTAAAACCCTTGATGCACCAATATCCCGCGATAATTAAAGCATGATTGTCTGTGTTGTTATTAATAACCTTCTGCTCTATTAGCTTTTGTTTTGTATAGTTCATAAACCTATCAAAAAACCCAGCCTGCTAACATTTGCCGCAATAAATATCTTGTGCATCATTTGCAGCTTCGGGCATTATAACTATCGCATTTATACCTCCATCTTCTAGTTGCTCCCTAAGTCTGAACTATTCTATAGTACTGTGGATATTATTATTCCAGCCATGAAACCATAAAAAATATTGCCAGGGTTTATTTTAATCAAAATGACGAGGCAAATAAACAATAGCACTATTATGGTTGAAACAGCGGTCGTTTGTAGGGTATTTAGCATTATTTTTATTATTGGGAAACATGGCATTCGCTGACTGAAATGTAAATTGTTTTTGCTGTGCTTTTGCTCCCAGACACATCCATAGCAATAAAAAAATTATAGATAATAATTTCATTGTTACTGTATAGTTCGATAATTTATTCAATAGCCTATGATTATAAATTTAATTGAACTTGTTTAATATCCCAGAAGTAGTTAAACAAAAATAATAGAATGTTGTTACTAAAATATCGCTGTAATTTATTTAGCAGGTTAAATGCCAAAACATCTTTCTATTTTCAATTCAAACCATTATTTCTTCAACTCATACCTTTTTAGTTTCTCAGTATTATCCTTGCATGTTTCTTTGAACTCAAATTTAGAATCATGAAAAGATTAATGATAGTATTACTACTACAAAGTATTACGGCAATTGGTATAGCACAAACATCAGGCTTTACACAAACAATCCGTGGCAGAATAATAGACGAACAATCGGGTAATATAATTTCGGGCGTAACAGTTAGTGTTAATGGTTTAAATATAAATGCGATTGCAGATTCTCTGGGGTATTTCAAACTGCAAAAAGTACCTATTGGTCGTCAATCTGTAAAAGCGAGTATAATAGGATATGAGGAGTCAACAATTCAGAATATAGAACTTACTTCTTCCAAAGAAGTAGTAATGGAAATAAAGCTGAAAGAAAAAATAAAGCGGCTCAATGATGTAGTACTGGTAAGCAATAGCAAAAAGAATAAGGCTATCAATGAGATGGCGCTGGTAAGTGCCAGACAACTGAGTATAGATGAAGCAGTAAGATACTCTGGTACCAGAAATGACCCCAGCAGAATGGCACAGAATTTTGCCGGAGTAAGTGGTACAAATGATGCCCGTAATGACATTGTTATCAGGGGTAATTCGCCCAGTGGTGTATTGTGGAGAATGGATGGAATTGATATTCCTAACCCTAACCATTTTAATACTTTAGGGTCTACCGGTGGACCAGTAACGATGCTGAATACCAATACTTTAAAAAACTCCGATTTTATGACGAGTGCTTTTCCTGCACAGTATGGTAATGCGCTTGCTGGGGTGTTTGATTTAAGAATGAGAAATGGTAACAGCGATAAAAATGAATACCTTGGAGAAATGGGTTTTAATGGTTTTGAATTTGCAGCCGAAGGGGCATTGAACAAGAAGAATAAATCATCTTTTCTGGTAGATTATCGCTATTCAATGGTGGCTACTATACAAGCGCTGGGATTGAGCGTGGGCACAGGTTCCTCTACACCTTATTATCAGGATCTGAACTTTAAATTTCATATCAATACTAAGAAAGCAGGCACCTTTGATATATTTGGTTTAGGTGGTGAAAGTCATATTGATATGCCTCCAGATACAACTAATAATTTGTATACACAGGGTGATGGAATTGTACGACATGCTAACGATAAATCTTTAACGGGCGTAATTGGTATGAGCAATACCTGTTTCTACAACAGCAATACATCGGGTAAAATAGTTGCTGCTATTTCGAGCGCTAAAGCGCAATATTATTCTAATAGAATTATAACCGGCAAGCCAGAAAAAAAGGATTATGATTATGATAATCTTCAGAATAAGATATCGCTCGGATATACTTTCAATAAAAAGTTTACCGCTAAAAATCAGTTGACTGCAGGGATATTGGGTGATATGTATTTATTAAATCTGCAGGAGCGTTATATATACAAAGGAGACTCTGTAATAAGCACGGCTATAAATATTAACAGCAACAGTACATTGGTAAAAGGGTTTGTAAATTTCAGTCACCGTTTTACAAACCAGTTGTCTTCTAATCTGGGTGTTTATTCCCAATGGTATAGTTTGAACAATGCAATGAGTGTAGAGCCAAGATGGAATTTAAAGTATCAGCTACAACCCAATCAATCATTATCTTTTGGTGCAGGAATGCACAGTCAGATGCAACCGCTGGAAATATATTTTTATCAGACTCCAAACGCTTTGGGACAAATGGAGCTGACGAATAAGAATCTTGATTTTGTAAAGAGTGTTCACCTTGTAGCGGGGTATGATATTAGTATTAATAGCCATCTAAGATTTAAGACAGAAGTATATGAACAGTTTATTAATAATGCTGCGGTAGAAACAATGCCTACATCGTTTAGTATGCTGAATGCAGGAGCTAATTTTGGTTTCCCTGAAAAGGGAAATTTATTGAATAATGGTAAAGGGCATAACTATGGCATAGAGCTTACGCTGGAGAAGTTTTTACACCAGGGTTTCTATTACTTGATAACAGGATCGGCATTTCAATCGGAATATAAAGGCAGCGATAATGTATGGCGTAGTACAGCGTTTAATAGTAACTATGTGCTGAATGTACTGGGTGGAAAAGAGTTTAAAATAAATCAGCAATCTTCCTTTAGTATAGATACAAAATTTGCAGTTGCTGGCGGACAGCGTTATACTCCATTTAATATAGATTCTTCCAAAGCAGTTGGCTATGTGGTGTATAAAGATGATCAGGCATACTCTTTACAAAACAATACTTATTTTCGTTGGGATCTGAAATTCTCTTATACACAGAACAGAAAGAAATCGACACAGAAATGGTATATAGATTTTCAGAATATAACGAATCAGAATAATATTTTTTCCAGACAATTAAATCCAGCTTCTGGTAAGATAACAGTAGTAAATCAGATTGGCTTTTTTCCAAACGTAAATTATCAGATTACATTTTAGTAAATAAATAATGGTGCAGGCATAACATACTTTAACTATATTAACAATGGTAAACAAAAGAATTGGTTTTAATGATACGTGGGTATTACTGATAGGGATACCATTCTCGGCATTTATTATACCAATTGTTTTTAATGGAGTGCGGTTTACCAGAGAGCCATTATATACCCCTCGGATATTTTTTATTGCACTGTTTTATACGGTAGTACTATGGGTTGGTAACCGATATATAATGATATGTGCGAGAAAGAAATATCCACTTTTCGATGATGTGAAAAGAAGGATTATAACGCAGTCTGTTGTCATGTTTTTATTTACCATAATTGTTTGTAATCTATTGGGTTTTGCAGAGTTTCAAATAATAGAAGTGTGGCTACAATACCCTTGTACTAATAGATCCCCAATAGACAAATTAATTGAAGGCAACAGTGCCTCATTGTTCTGTAGTTTAACAGTTTCTGCCATATACGAATCAAAGTATTTTATGCATGAACTGAAAAGTTCGGTAGAGGAAAAAGAGTTACTAAAAAGGGAAGCATTACAATCGCAATTGAATGCGTTAAAAACACAGATAAATCCACACTTTTTATTTAATAATCTGAATACATTAAGTGCCATTATTCCGGACAATCCACAGCAGGCAGTAGATTTTGTACAACAGTTATCAAAAGTGTATCGCCATATACTTACTGTGAAAGATGAAGAGCATATACCATTAGAAAATGAGTTGGAAGTACTGGAGTCGTATTCCTTTTTACTGAAGACAAGATTTGAAGATAATATTAATATCAGCATTAATGTACCATCAGAATATTATTCATTTCAAATACCGCCCCTGTGCTTACAGCTATTGATGGAGAACGCTATTAAGCACAATATCATTTCTACAGATAAGCCATTATACATTGAAATATATGTTGTAAATAATGAGCTGGTTTTTAAAAATAATCTTCAAAAGAAAATACAAGCTGTTGATTCAACCGGTATAGGATTGAATAATATTAAAAACAGGATGAAGCTACTAACCGATAAACCTGTTGAGATAAAGCAGACAGACATTTATTTTGCAGTTACTATTCCACTATTAAGTATTTAACTAATGAAAGTAATTATCATTGAAGATGAAATACCTGCTGCAAAAAGACTTGCAAAGCTGATAACGAGTGTGGATGAAAGTATAGAGATTATTGCAAGGTTGGATAGCATAGAATCGACGGTAAAATACTTGCAGACAGAACCCTTGATTGACTTGATATTTATGGATATTCAGTTAGCAGATGGCTTATGTTTTACCATATTTGAGCAAGTAAATATTACTACTCCGGTTATATTCACTACCGCTTTTGATAAATATACTTTGAAAGCATTTAAAGTAAACAGTGTAGACTATTTATTGAAACCAATAGACGAAGAAGAGCTATCTGTTGCAATAGAAAAATATAATCAAATTCATAAGAAGGATAGCGGTAAAGATTATGAAAAGATTGCCGGTCTTTTAAATGATCTGGGTGTTGCAAAATACAAAGACCGATTTATTATCAAAAGAGGGAAACAGATAAGCTTTATTAAAACAGAAGACATTGCGTGTTTATATGCCAGTGGCAAATTGTGTTATATAGTAGATAATAATAACCAGAAATATTTAGCAGAAGACAACCTTAGTAATCTTGCAATAAAGCTGAATCCCAAAACCTTTTATCGTATTAATCGTACAATGATTATCAATATTGCTGCTATAAAAAATACGGTTATCTGGTTGGGGGGAAGATTGAAAATAGAGCTGCATATTCCTACCAGTGAAGATACAATTGTTAGCCGCGAAAGGGTCGGTGGATTTAAGGAATGGCTGGATGGTGAATAATATTATTGCTCTTTCTTTATTTCCTTATAAATAGCCTCCAGTATTTCTCCTCTTATATTCAGTTTATTTAAAGCAGTATTTTTCCTATCGGGATAAGTTCGGTTGCTCAGAAAAACATACACTAACTGATGTTCCGGATCTGCCCATACACAAGTGCCTGTAAAGCCCGTATGTCCAAACGCTGAACTGGCAGCAGAAGCAGCAGGATAATATTCTGTCCCTTCTGTATGGTGCAATTCTGGTTTATCAAAACCTAATCCTCTTCTGCTTTTTTTACTATGATAACCAGTAAAGTAACCTACTGTAGTTGGTTCTATATATTGCCTTCCATTCCATGCTCCATTATTTAGCAGCATCTGAAAAAGTATCGCTAAATTATCTGCAGAAGAAAATAAGCCCGCATGCCCTGCAGCACCACCCATCATTGCTGCTCCTTCATCGTTTACATTACCTTGTAAAACCTGCTTTCTAAACCAGTTATCTTTTTCGGAAGGAACAATATTTCCAGCATAAAACTTATCCAGTGGATGATAGCCAATATTGTTGAGTTGCATAGGTAAATAAAACTGCTGCAATACATATTCTTCCAATGATTGATGGGTAATACTTTCTACTACTTTGCCCAATAATATAAAGTCGTTATCGCTGTACACATATTTACCTTTATTAACTAAAGGACTACTCATTATTCTTTGCAGCATGGTGTCGTTCCAGTCTGTTCTAAGGTATAACTGATCAGCAACAGGAATACTAAATTCCTTGCTGTAATCTTTTCTGAAATAGGTAGGATTTACTTTACCTTTTATAGTATCCGTTATCTCTTTATAAAAAGGAATAAAAGACACCAGACCAGCCTGATGTATCATTAAATTCCGAATCGTTAATCCCCCTATATCTGTATTGCGGGAAGCAGGTAAATACACAGCAAGAGAGTCATCCATTTTAATCTTCTTCTCGTCGTACAACTTCATGATAGCAAGTGTTGTAGCGGCAACCTTGGTGATGGAAGCTACATCGTATAACTGATTATTGTTAACCGGAATCTGATGTTCATAATCGGTATAGCCATAGTTTTTTTGTAATACAATATTTCCTTTATGGATAGCCATCACCGTACAACCAGGGAATGCTTTTTCTAATAATCCTTTCTGAACAATACTATCTATTACAATTGTATTAATTGGCTTGGTAGAAGCGTGCAATTTTTCAGCAACAATACCTGTTCCAGCTTTCAATGTATCGTTTACAGAAACCGGTAGTGTGCCCTTCGGTTTTATATAGCCCAGCAATAATTGTCCTGCTACATTCTGTGTAATATCATCATCCTCATAGCAGGCAATAATATTGGCAGCATTACTATAGTTTTTTATACAATATGGATTACCAAAAGCCACCATAATGGTATTGGGTTTTTGGGCGAGCAAATGCATGGCATAAAGATTGCCTGCAGATAGACTGAAGTTGTTGGCAGGTCTTCTGCTATAGTGATGAACGCCTGCAATTATTTTTGTATACCCCAATTTCGAAATGCTGTCTATTAACTGATATGTATGTATGGAATCAGTTGTTGTTGCAATATAAAAAGCATCTATTCTAATCTTTGTTTGAAGGTACTTTATAATTGCATTTTCTGAATTGATTCCTATTGCTATATAAGCTACTTTATCTTTAGCATTAATAGGTAATATTCCTGCTGTTTCCTGCTTTACTAAGGTAATAGCATTGTTTGCAATAAGGGTGTTTATATCAGCGGTGTTTTTATTTATATCTTCTACTAAATGATTGGTATCTATAGGTTCAAAATGATTAAGGTGCAGGTTATATTTAGCCAATAATATCTTTTTAACCCTCGCTTTAAATTCTTTCTTTTTTATAAGTCTTTTCTTTAAAGCAATCAATGTTTTCTGAATACTGCCTTCTATATCGCCTGGCAGACAAAGCATATCGTTTCCTGCTATTAAAGATTGTACAGATGCATCGCCTGAAGGATAGAATTTTGTAATGCCTTTCATCTCCAGTCCATCAGTTACGGCAATCCCTTTAAAGCCCAGTTCATTCTTCAATAATCCTGTTACATTATTGTAGGATAAGGAGGTTGCTCTATTGGCAGTTGTGTCGATTGATGGAATGTATAAATGAGCATTCATTATGCTGGCTACTCCTTCCTTAATAATTCTGCGGAATGGATATAGCTCCAGCGAATCGAGCTGTGCACGGGTTTTATTAATCACGGGTAAATCCAGATGACTATCAACTGCTACATCACCATGTCCTGGAAAGTGTTTAGCGCAAGCCATTACATTTTCATCCTGCAAACCACGCATATATGCCGTAGCAAAAGAAGCTACTTTATACTTATTTTCTCCAAAGCTTCTATCGTTAATAACCGGGTTTTCGGGGTTGTTATTAATGTCGGCAACCGGAGCGTAATTAACCTGTATCCCCAGTCTTTTACATTGCTTAGCAACTGCCTTACCAAAGGCATAAACTATATTACTATCCTGCATAGCCCCAAGCATCATCTGTCGGGGGAAATTAACAACACTATCCAGTCGCATACCAAGACCCCATTCTCCATCAATACAAACCATCAATGGCGTTTTGGCTATCTGCTGATAGTAGTTGGTTAGCACCGCTTCTCTTACAGGGCCGCCCTGAAAAAAGCATAGTCCACCTACATTGTATTTTTGAATAATCTGTGTTAGCTCCTCTATATGTTCTTTGCCCAGATTGCTATGAGCACGAACTACCATCAGCTGGGCAATACGTTCTTCTTTACTCAATGATTTATATACACTATCCACCCAGCGGCAGGCAGGTTTATCATTAGCATAAAAATGCTGTGCGTTTAACTGAAGGGCAGTTACTACAAATAAGCAGAAAAGAAAACAATATCTATTTCTCATGTGAGTGCTTTATTACAACAAAGTAAAGAAGGAATCTGTGTGTAAATAAAGATGTGAATAGATAAGTATAAGCCTACAACCTATTCCTCTATATACACTCTTTTTACACGCTGACTGATCCCGGTAAGTATTTCGTAGGCAATGGTATTACATTCTTTAGCAACCTCTTCTACCCGTATGTTTTTACCAAACACTTCTACCGTATCGCCTTCAGCTATATCCGGTACATCGGTAACATCTATCATAGTCATATCCATGCAGACATTTCCAATTACAGGTACTTTTTTATTGCGGACAAATACATACCCAACACCATTCCCCATTCTTCTGCTATAGCCATCGGCATAGCCAATACGAATGGTAGCAATGCGGCTTTCTTTGTCTACAGTTCCTCTGCGGTTATACCCAACAGTTTCGCCTGCCTGTATCGTTCTTATCTGTGCAACGGTGGTCTTTAAGGAGGCCACATTCTCCAGACTTACTGTTGGTAAGGAAGCAGAATCTACGCCGTATAATCCTATACCCAGCCTAACCATATTGTACTGATAATCAGGGTGACGGAATATAGCAGCAGAGTTAGCTACATGTTTTATAAATCCGTAGCCGAGTATATTCTTTAATGTCTTACAAAAGCCATCAAATAAATAAGTTTGATGAGCTGTATAATCGTCCATACTTCCATCCTCACTTGCAGCCAGATGGCTAAAAGCGGACTGTACCACCATGGTTTTTCTTTCTACTAATTGTTTGCCCAGCACTACTGCATCGAGGTGTTCGAAACCCAGTCTATTCATACCCGTATTAATCTTTATATGAATAGGATGCTGCTTAATACCCTGTCTTAATAAATAAGCATGAAAGGCATTATATATATTGAAAGAATAGATCTCCGGCTCCAGATTATTTTCTACCATTGCATCAAAAGCTTCTTCATCGGCATTCATTACCATGATGGGCAAACTGATGCCTGCTTTGCGCAATTCTACCCCTTCATCGGCATAGGCTACTGCAAGATAATCTACTTTATGATATTGCAATACTCTCGCCACTTCCGAACTGCCGCTTCCGTAACCATACGCTTTTACCATAGCCATCAGTTTGGTAGAAGGCAATAAATGTTGCTGGTATATTTTTAAGTTCTTTACTAATGCAGATAAGTTTATTTCCAGCACTGTCTGGTGCACTTTCTGACTTAGCTTATTCGCTATCCTTTCAAATTCAAAAACCCTTGCTCCTTTCAGTAGTATATATTCATCCTTAAAGTGATGGGTGGTAGTCTGACGAAGAAAGTTTTCGGTAGATGAATATAACTCCACTTTGGGCACTGCTGCCTGAAAAAGATATAGTGCTTTATTAATATGTTTTCCTACTGCTACAAGCCTGTCAATACCCCGCTGTTCCAGTGCCTCTGCAACCTGTTTGTACAAGGCCATATCGTCCACTCCGGATTGAAATATATCGGACAGTATTACTGTAGTTTTTGCATTGCCAGATTGTTGTTTCAGATAGTCGAGCGCTATACTCAGCGAAGAGATATCGTTGCTATAACTATCATTAATCAGGAAACAATTATTAACGCCTGTCTTTAACTGCAAACGCATTTCTACGCTCTTCAGTAACTGCAGTTTAGACTCAATTGTTTTAATATCGTAGCTCAACAATACCATCAGAGAAATACAGGTTACTGCATTGCTGATAGAAGCATCATCACTAAAAGGAATGCTGATATCGAAACGGTGTTGCTGGTAAACAATGATCAACCCCGTTTTAGCAGATTTCTTTTCTACTGAAGCAATATAGATATCTGCAGCTGCATTGGTAAAGCTCCAGGTAAATTGCTTTGAATGTAAAGTGCTGGCAGGTATAATTCCATATTCTGCTACTACATATTCTGCCTCGGAGAATAGCTTAATTTTCTCGTATAGCTTTTCTTGTTCATCTCTAAAACCTTCGCTGTGAGCCGATCCTATATTGGTTAATATTCCAATGCTGGGTCTTATTACCGACTCCAGTGTAGCCATTTCGTTTGTTGTAGAAATCCCCGCTTCAAAAATGGCTAAGGTATGTTGCTGGTTCATCTCCCATACACTTAAAGGAACCCCAATCTGCGAGTTGTAACTTCTTGGGCTACGTATTATTTTATAGTCCTCTTCCAGCAATTCGTTCAGCCATTCTTTTACAATGGTCTTTCCATTGCTACCGGTAATACCTATTACAGGATAATTAAATTCGGAACGATGGTGAGCTGCCAGTTCCTGCAGCGATTCCAGTACATCATCTACCAGCAGAAAAACTGCTTCGGGGAAGGCCGTGTAGTCAAATCCTTTTTCTACTACAAAACATCTTACCCTTCTTTCGTATACCTCTTCTATAAATTCCTGTCCGTTTCTACGGGCACTTTTAAGCGCAAAGAATAAAGATGATTTTGGTAAGATAATCTTACGGCTATCGGTGAGTAAGTGATCGATAATCACCTCACTCTGTGCCGACATTTCAGCACCCGTTATAGCAGCTATTTGTTTAATTGTATAAGACAAATCAGTAGTATTAATATTTTATGGAGTTGACTATCAACCGGCATCAAAAGTATTATATAAGTGAACAAAAAATAAATGCTGTACAATTATCTTTAATAAAACGGGTTAAACATTAGTTTTACAACCTAAATAAATACTATAAATGTCTTCTATAATCATCAAAAACGCCACTATTGTAAATGAAGGAACACAGTTTCTGGGCGATATTCTTATTAAAGACCAGCGGATAGAGAAAATAGGAACAGGATTACAAACCAAAGGGGCCGCTACCGAAATAGATGCTACCGGTTTATTATTACTGCCGGGTGTGATAGACGATCAGGTGCATTTTAGAGAGCCTGGATTAACCCATAAGGCCTCCATTTTTACAGAATCAAGGGCTGCAGTGGCGGGTGGAGTAACCTCCTTTATGGAAATGCCCAATACCAACCCTCCGGTATTTACTCAGGCTTTACTCGAAGATAAATATACCATAAGTAAACACACTTCACTGGCTAACTACTCCTTTTTTATGGGCACCTCCAATGATAATTACGACGAGGTGATGCGTACCAATGAAAAGAAAGATGAGGTATGTGGTATAAAGATATTTATGGGCTCCTCTACCGGCAATTTACTGGTAGATAATGCCCTAGTGCTGGAAAGAATTTTTGAGGGAAGCGAATTGCTGATAGCTACGCACTGCGAGGAAGAATCTATTATAAAAAGCAACTACCAACAACTTAAAGCTAATAAGGAAATACTCGAGCCTTCCGATCATCCTATTATCAGAAACGAGGAAGCCTGTTTCGAATCTTCTTTAAAGGCTATTCAGTTTGCACACAAGTTTGGTACCCGTTTGCATATCCTGCATATTACTACAGAAAAGGAATTACAGTTATTTAGTAATATGCTGCCCTTAAAAGACAAAAGAATTACTGCCGAAGTATGTGTGCATCATTTGCATTTTACATCCGATGATTATGCTACCCTCGGCAACCAGATAAAATGTAATCCTGCTATTAAAGCACCACACAATAGAACAGCTTTATGGACAGCTTTGAATGATGACCGTCTGGATATTATTGCTACCGATCATGCGCCACATACCTGGGAAGAAAAGCAACATGCTTTCGAGCAGGCCCATGCAGGGTTGCCGCTGGTACAGCACTCTTTGCAGTTGATGCTGCAATATGTTGCGGATGGAAAAATAAGTATCGAGAAAGTAGTTCACAAGATGAGTCATGCTGTAGCTACCTGTTTTCAGATAAAGGAAAGAGGGTTTATAAGAGAGGGATACTTTGCCGATCTGGTATTGGTAAATCCCAATAAACCTTATACCGTTACCAAAGATAATATACTGTATAAATGTGGCTGGAGTCCTCTGGAAAATACCCGCTTTAATGCTTCTATTGAAAAGACTTTTGTAAACGGACATATAGTTTATGGAAATAATGTAGTGGATGAATCTAAGAAGGGAGAAAGACTGAAATTTGAACGATGAACATTTTAAACAGTTTTATAGTTACTATTTTTTTATTTGTCTTACCCCTATTTTATTTAATTTGGAGTATTATAAATATTGTATTTAAACTTTATTTCCCTAACTCTGGATACATCGGAGTAATTACTATTCTTCCATCAAGAATGAATACATTTTTTTCTATTTGGTGTTTCAGTGTTTTATTCTGGATTTATTATAATGAATACACTGATTCATTTGACTCTAAATACTATTGGTACGATTGTTTTTGGATTTTGCCATTAATTAGTTGTGGTATACTTTCAATTATCAAAAAGGTAAGACAGTCTTTCAATACATTCATCTTATATAGTTTGATCTTTTTTGTCAGTATTTTTATTCGTTCAAGATTTAATTATTAATTGTTTTAAATGCAGATAGACCAAACCACATTATACGATCTTTCTATCTTTCATGCAGATGAAACACAATCTGTATTTCATCATTTAAACCATACTCAAACCGTTAATGGTCGCCACTTTCTTGCGCAGATACTCGCCACTCCTTTACAGTCTGTAGCCGCAATAAAAGATGTACAGCAAACCATTAAACACCTACAGGATATAGGTCCTCAGCTTCCGGTAACCATTACCAATGGTACTTTAATGGTTATAGAAAAGTTTTACGAAACAGGGCTCGATGCCTTGCCCGATAATGCTAATGTTATCAATACTTTTTTCTATAAGCTAATCAGTAAACCCGATTTTTCTTTAGCAAAATACTCCGTAAATCATTTTATTACTTTCATAAGAGGGATGAAAGAAATAGAAGTGCTTTTTTTGCAATCGGAGGGTACACAACTTCGTACCTGGGGTGATAAAATACAGCTTTTACTACAGCATCCCAATGTACAGCAGATGCTTGCTACTACTGATACGCTTGATGGCTGGGAGGTATTACATTATGCATTCTTTTTGCAGAAGGAATATAAAAACAAGTGCAAAGAATTAATAGATATTTATAGCAGGATAGATGCTTATTTAAGTCTGGCTATTGCCTGTAAAAAGTATGGGTACTATTTCCCCGATGTGGTGGATAGCAATACCCCTAATATTACTATGCAGGGACTGTATCATCCACTTTTAAAATCGCCGGTAGATTATGATGCTATGCTGGATGATACGCATAACTTTCTGTTTCTTACGGGGGCTAATATGGCGGGCAAAAGTACTTTAATTAAAGCCATTGGTATTGCAGTATATCTTGCACATATTGGCATTGCAGTTCCTGCCCGCAATATGCAACTTAGTCTGCTCGATGGCTTGCTGAGCAACATTCAGGTATCGGATAATATTGTAAAAGGCGAAAGCTATTTTTATAACGAAGTGAAGCGTATAAAACAAACTATTGAGAAAATAAGTGATGGCAAAAAATGGCTGATCCTGATAGATGAATTATTTAAAGGAACCAACGTGCAGGATGCTATGAAATGCAGCACAGTAGTAATAGAAGGCTTCTGCAAAATGAGTAAAGCTTTGTTTGTGCTCTCTACCCATTTATACGAGATTGGTTATAGCCTGCAGGAGCAAAGCAATATTCAGTTTCGCTACTTCGAAACCTCTATTGAAAACAATGAACTACAATTTAGTTATCAGCTAAAAGAAGGCATCAGCAACGATAGACTTGGTTATCTTATTATGGAAAAAGAAGGTGTAGTAAAGTTGTTGCAGGAAGCAAAATAGCTATCCTGATATTGCAGTAGGAATCGTTATGAAAGCTACAAACACAATAAAGACATGGATTTGAGCAGATTTTTTAATGGAGAGCATAGTGTACTATGTTAACATTAAAAAATCAAGCAAATACATGTGTTTGAAGTGTTTGGAGTTTGTAATAGAATCTCTACTGCATTATCTGGGATTAATTAATACTGCCCATTTTCAAACATACCGGACTACCTACCAGTATATCCTTACCCGTATTCTTCAGCAATCCACTGTGCCGGTCTCTTTTAAATACGGCTATATTATTCGATTTCTGATGTCCTACCAATACATAATTTCCCGAAGGATCGATGGCAAAGTTTCTGGGCATTATTCCGCCCGAAGGCAATACCTGTAGTAGTTTCAGCGTACCGTTGTTTTCGTTTACTGCAAAAGTGCTAATGGTATTGTAGCGCCCTCTGTTAGTAGCATATAAATATTTATTGTCGGCAGATATATGAATATCGGCACAGCCTTTATCTTTATTATCAGTGCTATCGGTACTAATAGTTTGTATACGTTTTGCAGCAGTACCCTTAAAAGAATAAACATCTATAGTGCCACTTAGCTCATTAATAATGTAGGCGTTTTTGTTGCTAGTATTAAAGGCAATATGTCTTGGTCCGTTACCTGCGGTGCTCTGCAATACGATGCTGTTCAGGGTATCTAAAGGGTTCTTTTTACTGGATGCATTAAATGGGTACGCTATTATTTTATCGGTACCTAAATCGGTTGTAAAAAGATATTGTTCATCGGTAGAAAATATAGCGGTATGAACGTGTGGTTCCTGCTGACGATCTTTTACTATGCTACTGCCTGCGTGTTGTATAAACTGTTGTACCGTATCCAGACTACCATCCTTAAGTACACCAAAAGCAGAAAGACTACCCCCTTTATAGTTAGCCGTAAACACCCATTTGTTTTGTTTATCAACCGTAATATAACAAGGTCCTGCCCCTTTAGTATTCTGCGTATTTATCAGCAATAGTTTGCCGCTATGTTTATCAAAAGTATAAGCCGTGGCTGCACTGATATTATTGTCACCACCTTCTTTTACAGCGTACACAAAATCTTCCTTATTGCTTACGGTTAAATAAGAAGGGTTATCTGTTTTGGCAGTAGCCATAAGCTTTGCCGTACCACTATCTGCATTAAACTGATAACTATAAATCCCCTCACTATTCCCCTTAGTATAGGTGCCTACCAGTAAATAATAGTTGTTTTTCTGCGCGCTTAAACCAACAGACAACAAGCAACAAAAACTAATGAATAGTATACGCATAATGCTGATATTAATTTGATACAACAGGGGTTTCAAAATGCACTTCCGTCTTCAGTGCTTCCATTACATTATATATAATGGGACATCTATCGTAGTGCATAAAAATGGTAAACAATCTGTTTTGTACCTCGGGTAAATGAAGCGCCGGAAACTCTCTGCAACCAGCAAAACGATGCTCGTAAATAGTACATTTATTATCCGCTAAAAAATGACAGGGAATGGTACTCATCAGCATCTTACCCGAAAGGCTTTTTTCTACATAAGCATCATCAAAGTTCTGGCGGGATATTGTCAGAAACCCTGCTGCGGCATCGGCTTCAGCAGTATTCAATCCTATCATCAACGATTTGCAGCAATTACCACATTGGGTACAATCTATAGCGGGAGTAATAAGCTTATTAATAACCTGAACCGAAGCATCTAATTCATGGGAATTCAGTTCTTTAAGATGTTGAAGAAATGCAACGTTTTCCTTTTCCTTCTCAGCTGCATTTAATGCTATAATAGTTAAATTACTTTCCAGATATGGTAACTCCATTAAATGATTTTATCAAATATAATAGCATTTATATCTTCAGAAATAAAATTGAATCCTAAACTTGTAGAATTGTATTGTTACTACCTTAATCCTCAACTTATTTCTTTACTTATTTTGACGTAACATTGCGCCATGAATATCATAGTTACAGGGGCTACTAAAGGGATAGGAAAGGCAATTGCAGCTACTTTTTCAGCAGAAGGACATACTCTTTTATTATGTGCCCGAAATGAAAATGAATTAAAGGAAACAGCAGCAAGTCTAGTTTCATTATATGGCAATAAAGTACATACCTATAAAGCTGATCTTAGCAAAAAGACCGAAACTATTGCTTTCGGTAACTGGTGTCTTGATCTTGGTATACCTGATATTCTTGTGAATAATGCAGGACGTTTTTTACCAGGTTCAATATATAATGAGCATGATGGGGTATTAGAAGAAATGATTGAAACTAATTTATATAGTGCCTATCATCTTACCCGAGTAATTGTGCCTTCAATGATAAAACAACAGTCTGGTCATGTTTTCAATATCTGTTCTATTGCTTCAGTAAAGCCTTATAACAATGGCGGTTCATATGGTATAAGCAAGTTTGCAATGTTGGGATTCAGTAAAAATCTGCGCGAAGAATTAATGCAGCATAAAGTGAAAGTTACTGCTGTATTGTCAGGAGCTGTTTATACAGATAGCTGGAGTGGAAGTGGAGTAGATCCTAATAGAATAATGGAAGACAAGGATATAGCAACGATGGTTTTAGCAACCAGCAAATTATCTCCACAGGCTTGTGTAGAAGAAATAGTATTACGACCACAATTGGGTGATTTATAAAGAAGAATAAAAATGGAATTATATACAGATGATTTTTTTATGAAACATGCTTTAAGAGAAGCGCAGGAAGCTTTTGAAGAAGATGAAGTTCCTGTAGGTGCAGTGGTTGTGGTAAACAATAAAATTATAGCCCGAGGTCATAATCAGGTGGAAAGATTGCAAGACACTACTGCTCATGCAGAGATGATTGCTCTAACTTCTGCCTTCAATCATTTAGGAGCAAAATATTTGCCTGAAGCAACCTTATATGTTACCGTAGAACCTTGCCTTATGTGCTGTGGCGCTTTGTACTGGAGCAAACTTTCCCGTATTGTTTATGGAGCTTCAGATGTAAAGAATGGAGGACTACGATTTTTTCTGGAAGAAGATGGACTGATTAGTAAAGACCGTTGGCCATTTCACCCTAAAACACAATTGGTTAAGGGTGTATTAGAGCATGAATGTTCTATGCTAATGAAGGAATTCTTTCAATCAAAAAGATAAAAAAAGGATAGAGAAATTAATATCAATCTGATTCATTATCACATTACTTCTGCCATCCTCACCATATAATTTTTAGGGAAAGAAAATAAAGATTCTTCTACCTGCCCAAATATACCAAAAACGGTACTGCCACTCCCCGTCATAGAAGCATAAACAGCACCTTTAGCATATAAGTCTCTTTTAATAGTAGCTATTGCAGGAAATTCTTTTGATATAGGTGCTTCAAAATCGTTTATTAATTCTTTGCTCCAGGTAGCAACAGGTTGCAGAATAATTTCTTTTATACTTTTCTCTCTTATAGCAGGTTTTATCTGTTCAAAAGCCCACTTAGTAGAAACATGAATTCCTGGGTTGACCAGCAATATTTTATAGCCTTTTAAATTTAAAGGCAAAGTTTCCAGCTGTTCACCTCTTCCTTTACCAATACTAGGTTTATTAATAATAAAAAAAGGACAATCACTACCCAGCATCAATGCAAATTCAATAAGTTGTTCGGTCGTTAATTCCAGCTTAAAATATTCATTCAGCATCAATAGCGTAAAAGCACCATCAGCGCTACCTCCACCCAAACCAGCACCCATAGGAATCTGTTTGTTTAGTAGTATTTGTATCGGAATCACTTTATCGGGAAATGCATCTTTTAATAATTGATATGCATTCACACAAAGATTTTTAGAGATGTCGCCTACAATTGTAGTTCCTACATTAGTAAACTGTAGTTTATTCGTTTCAGTTGGTATTACTTCCAACGCATCCTTAAGGCCTACTGGTAAAAAACAGGTTTCTATATTATGAAAACCATCGGTTCTTTTTTCAGTAATGTGCAATCCCAGATTTATCTTACAGTTAGGCAAACTAACCATTTGGCAGCGGTATTATATTAAGAGATCCAGATATTATTTTTTACGTCTTTTTATTTCGTCTCTAATTTCAATGGCTTTCATGTAATCCTCATTTTCCAATACTTCATCCAGTAGCGCTTGTAGTTCATCTCTTGTTAAGGTAGATAAATTGTTTTTATCTGAAGAAGCTTCAGGAGTAGCTACAAAACTTTCAGGTGCAGGTTCTTTGGTGGCAGCGCTCTCATCCATCGTTATACCAGCATTTTCCAGAATACTTTCATAGGTATAAATAGGACAATTAAATCTAACAGCAAGGGCTAGAGCATCGCTCGTACGACTATCAATTTCTATTACATCGTGGTCATTAAAGCAAACTAGTTTGGAAAAAAATATTCCTTCACTAAGATCATTAATAATCACTTCCTGTAATTCCAATCCAAAAGCTTTCATCATATTCTTTACAAGATCATGAGTCAGAGGTCTACTTGGACGCATGTTCTCTAGAGCAACAGTTATAGCCTGTGCTTCGAACCCACCAATTACAATAGGCAAACGTCGTATACCATTTACTTCTCCCAGTACTACAGCATAAGAATGCGTTTGAGTAATACTGTGTGTAAGTGCAATAATTTCTAATTCTATCTTTCTCATTCCTGTACAAAGAAAATGATTTTGAATCAAAATATTTATATCCATTTAAACATCCAACAAACATTTATATATTTTTGTCTCCATAATTATAACCATGAACACAATTTCTTTATTCAACTTATCCGGAAAATTAGCTTTAGTTACAGGATGCACCAGAGGTATAGGACAGGCGATGGCTATAGCTTTAGCCGAAGCTGGAGCTAATGTTATAGGCGTTTCAAATTCAATGAAACTAGGTAGCGAAACTGAGCAAAAAGTAGTTTCAGCAGGTAGAAAATTCTATCCATATGCTGCCAACTTTGGCAATAGAGAATCTTTATATGCCTTTATCCATCAGGTAAAAGCCGACCATCCCATAATTGATATTCTGGTAAATAATGCTGGAATGATCTTAAGAAAACCCGCAGTAGAACACCCTGATGAATACTGGGATGAAGTAATTAATGTTAACCTTAATGCTCAATTTATCCTAACCCGTGAAATAGGAAAAGAAATGGTAACAAGAAAGAGTGGTAAAATCATTTTTACTTGTTCACTCTTATCTTTTCAAGGTGGTGTAACGGTGCCGGGATATGCTGCCAGTAAAGGTGCATTAGCAAGTCTATTAAAAGCTTTTGCCAATGAATGGGCTATACATAATGTAAATGTAAATGGTATTGCCCCTGGCTATATTGCTACCGACAATACCGAAGCATTAAGGAATGATGAAGATAGAAGTAAATCTATTCTGGCTCGTATTCCTGCAGGTAGATGGGGCGAACCAGAAGATTTTAAAGGTGCTACTGTATTTCTGGCCTCCAATGCTGCTAACTATATTCATGGCACAATCCTGACGGTTGATGGTGGCTGGATGGGTAGATAATAAATTATAGACTTCTTTCATAAAGGAGTTACGATATTTGTATCCTTCCGAATTTCGGATATACACTTATACTTCATCATATGAAAAGAGTTTTCTGTTTGCTATTCGTTCTTTTATCATTTTTTTATTCTTTTGTTGCCTTTGCTCAAGATAGTGTATTTACCTACACTAACAATAAAGTTACACTACAGTTTAGCCTTACTAATTCAGGTGCACCAGAGTATGCCGTTTTCTTTGATGGTCGTCCAGTAATCCGCCCTTCCAGAATGGGTATTAAAATTGCTGGTTTAGCTAGTCTGGACAATAATTTTATTATTGTAAAATCAAGTACAACCGCTGTTGATGAAACATGGAAACCTATTTGGGGTGAAGTAAATAAAATAACCAATAAATATCAACAACTTACTGTTCAGCTACAACAAAATAATGCCAGTGGTATTCTACTAAATATTGTTTTCAGAATTTTTGAAGATGGCGTTGGTTTCAAATACGAATTTCCTTTGCAGCCCAATTTAAAATTCTTTGATGTAACCGAAGAACTTACGCAATTTAATCTTACCGGAAACCATAAAACATTCTGGATACCAGGGGATTTTGATTCTAACGAATACCCTTATACTATTTCTCCGTTAAGCGAAGTAGATGCTTGGAAGTTGCACATTATTTCCAATGGAAAAGTTGCTGATAATATACCTGATCAGCATGCTGTACAAACGCCACTGATGATGAAAACGGCTGACAGTTTATACATTAATATTCACGAAGCTGCACTGGTAAATTACCCATCTATGCAGTTGCATGTAAATACCAGTAATTTTAGTCTTTCTACCAATCTGGTACCCGATGTTTTTGGTACAAAAGCGTATTTACGTACCCCTGCTAAAACACCTTGGCGCACTATTATTGTCAGCAATAAAGCTACGGATATTCTGGCTTCAAAAATGATTCTGAATCTTAACGAGCCTACCGCAATTAAAAATACATCCTGGATAAAACCAATGAAATTTATAGGCGTATGGTGGGAAATGCAGACAGGGAAAAGCAGTTGGGATTATACCAGCAATATAGATTCACTTTCAGCAAACGGTAGCTTGGTGCCACATGGTCATCATGCAGCTACTACTGCCAATGTAAAAAATTATATAGATTTTGCTTCCCGCAATGGCATCAAGGGTTTGCTGGTAGAAGGATGGAATAAAGGCTGGGAAGAATGGACCGGCGTACATAAGGAAGAAAACTTTGATTACGTAACACCCTACCCCGATTTTGATGTTCAAGCTATTCAGTTGTATGCAGCACAAAAAGGGGTACAAATGATTATGCACAACGAAACGGGAGGTAGTGCAGTAAATTTCGAAAAACGCTTGGATACTTCTTTCCGTTTCATGAGAAAATATGGATATAATGCCGTAAAAACTGGTTATGTAGGAAAGATATTCCCAATAGGAGAGCATCATGATGGACAGTGGATGATAAACCATTATGTACGGGTAGCAGCTATGGCTGCGCAGTATCAGATAATGGTGGATATGCACGAGCCTGTTCGTCCTACAGGGTTAAGTCGCACCTATCCAAACTGGATGGCTTGCGAGGCTGGTAGAGGAAATGAATGGAATGCGTTTAGCAATGGCAACAATCCGAATCACGAAACCATTATGCCTTTCACCCGTTTAATGGGTGGACCAATGGATTATACTCCGGGTATATTTAAGCTAAAAGGCTATGCTGCCAGCAATCCGGCAAGGCAGGTACATACTACACTGGCAAAGCAACTGGCACTGTATGTAACAATGTATAGTCCTATTCAGATGGCCGCTGATATTCCAGAAAATTATGAGGCCCACATGGATGCCTTTCAGTTTATAAAGGATGTACCAGTTGATTGGGACGATACTAAATTACTAGAAGCCGAGCCCGGTGATTATATCACTATTGCCCGCAAAGAAAAAGGAACTGATAGCTGGTTTATTGGAGCTATTACGAATGAAAATAAACGACAAACCAATATCAATCTAAATTTTTTAGAAGCAGGTAAAACCTATTTGGCTACTTTCTATGAAGATGCTGCTGATGCAGATTGGCAAAAGAAACCAGAGGCATATAGCATTCAGAAAATGGTGGTAAATAATAAATCGACTATTAAATTATTGCTAGCCAATGGTGGAGGTGCAGCTATCAGCATTATACCTACAGATAAAAAGCAATAGAAAGGGACATAATATTTGCTGCTAATCCCTTGACATAAATCAAACTATTCGTAAGAATTTAAAGAATATATAAAAATCCCGGAAAGTAGAAACCAACAGCACAGTATTTGTTTGCTTTAGTTTTTTTTAGTATTTAGTTTTTACTTTAATTATGGCGCCCACTTCGTGCCGGGCTATCCGTTTGTATCTTTTTTTTGCCGTATTAAGTCCCCCTTTAGGGGATAGAGGTGCAAAAAAAAGGATACCACTGCTATCCCTGTCGCACGCTCATACTACAGTCATGCTCACACTCGTCAGACGATGGACGCTCATCGTCAGACGAGTAAAGAGGCATCGTCAGACAAGTAAAAAAGTTCCGTAGGAACAACCTTTTGGTAGAAAGATCATATTAATAATAAAGCCAAAATCCAGTAGGGCAATGTCATTAAGTTAAGATAACTGTACCTGAAAAAGCCATGAAATGGCGTAATATATTAGCAATGGGTTACGCCCATTGTATAAAGTCACAAGACATAAAATAGGCCTGAAAGGCCTTAATACCCCCTTAACTTAATGACATTGCCCGTAGGGATGTCCTTATGGTAATGTTCGCAATATAGTGTGTACTTCCCCGCAGACGTCTCATTTTCCCCATAACATCTCATATCTTAAAAACTTTTAGCGGGGAAAATGGACTCTGGCGGTCTCCCCAACTTGTAAACCTCTCCCCAACAACAAGTCAACCCCACTAAGGCAACTTAATAAGTTTTTCCGTGACATGATTTCCACTTTTAGTTTCAATTTGTACTATATAAGTACCACTCACCAAACTTCTTACATCTATTTTCTTTTCTGTAGATTTTAATAGAATTCT
>Ga0208259_1000038_pt1 | contig 50107 bp, 41 predicted proteins | sample CryBogCBH22May08_FD_184618 | JGI IMG/M metagenome (GOLD analysis project Ga0208259, IMG submission 184618) | Freshwater microbial communities from Crystal Bog, Wisconsin, USA - CBH22May08 (SPAdes) | ecosystem: Environmental > Aquatic > Freshwater > Lake | place: Crystal Bog, Wisconsin, USA... | reverse complement strand
TATCAACTTCATGCACTGAATTTGGGCACTTTGGCCGACAAGCCGGGTTCACCCCTCACCATCCGCGCATCAAACACGTTGACGGATGGTTCGGTTTTCAATTTCAATGCATCATATCAACGGCAAAGGGCGGCATTGTTGCAGGCCAACGGCAACATCTATGCCGGCTTTGCCAGTTTCTGTGATTTATCGGTCGACAAGTCCAGGGGCTGGGTATTGGGGTGGAATGCCATGACCTTGTCGCCAGTCATGTTACCCCTAGTGGCCAATGAACTCACCAACAAAATCACCACCAGTACCCAATTTTATCTATCTTCAGTGTGGATGTCGGGCTATGGCCTGTCAACTGACAGCACTAGTGGGGACATTTTCTTTACCACAGGGAATTCAGACTTCAAAGCCCCCACTTATACGGGGACGACAAACATTCAAGATAGCGTAGTCAGAATGCACGGCAGCCTTACTGGCGTGACGGACTTGTTTACCCCAAGTAATTATTTTGCATTAGACCAATCTGATCTTGATTTTAGTTCTGGCGGCGTAATGGTCTTGCCCGACCAGCCCGGGCCGATTAAACACCTTGCCGTAGCCGCCGGTAAAGACGGGCGGATGTTTATTTTGAACCGCGATAATCTAGGCGGATTTCAGGCTGTTGACGTGCCGCCTTATGTGTATATCTATGGTCCTTGTTGGTGTGGGCCTTCTTACTTCGTCGGTGCTGACGGTATCGGGCGCGTTGTCAGCAGTGGTGGCATTCATCTTGTCTCTTGGAAAATAAACACCTCAACCAGTCAAATCCTTCAAGCAGAAGCGTCCGCGAGCATAAGCTATGGAAAACAGGATGGCGGCTTTTTTACATCCGTATCATCAAACGGCACGGCCCCAAACAGCGCGATTATCTGGGCCGTAGGCAGGCCGGACAGTAGCGGCAATATCAAACTTTATGCGTTTAATGGCACGGCGTCCGGTCAATCATTAACACAATTATGGAGTGGCGTGGCAGGCATCTGGATTTTTATGAACGGCAATGCCAATATTGTGCCGACGGTGGCCAATGGCCATGTTTATGTTGCCAGTTATAAAACGCTTGCTATTTTTGGATTGACATCCAAGCCTGCCAATTTTATCGCCGCAACCGGCATCCAGCACAGTGCCGCTTTGGCAAAATCGTCACCCAAGCCAACACCGGGTACCGAGTACTCGGGAACTATTGAAGCCATTAAGGGCAGCCAAATCGCCTTGAAACTACCGAGTGGGCAAACTTTGCCAGTTGATCTCAGCCAAGCCTTGTCAAAAGGCACCACCGTTGTGCCGGTGCAGGGTATCCACGTATCTGTGACGGGTGCAACAAATAAGCAAGGCATCTTTGAGGCCAATAGGATGTTGCGTTTAAAGGTACTGCCAACTCAACCATGAGCAAACCAATGCATAAACAGCGGCGGTTATGAATGAAACGTGCCGATGGTATTCTGGCAACCATTCATCCAGTGAGGGGGCGGCGGATAGTTGCTTTGGAGTTCGATGGTGTGATTTTTATCCCCATTAGACAATGGGGATGTTGCCGTATAGCTGCTGCGGCAAGTTCGACAGGCAGCCTAGTGGGCGGGGTAAATTTTATAGGGTGTGGTTATGCCCCGCTGCTATGACATTTGTTGGCAAGTATTATGGGCTAGCGCAACTGGAATTAAACACCATCAAAATAATGACCCGCCCCCAACAACGGTGTTCTGGGATTAGTTGCCACTTTAACGGAAAGGGTCTCCAGCAAACCATAAAAGCGGCCTTTGCTTTTAAAAGCCTCGATAAAAATGCCGTCTTGCAATGCGGGCAATATTTTCGGGGCTATGCCGCCACCGATGAACACACCGCCGGTTGCCAGACATTTCAACGCCAGATTACCCGCTTCAGCACCGTACAGTTCAACAAATAACCGGACTGCTGCGGCACACGCACTATCTTCGCCCTGAACGCCTAAGCGCGAGATAATGGCGTTACGGTCAATGCCTTCTTGGTTGGTTTGCGGCACGGCGGGGCAGGGCGGCGCGATGCCTTCGGCACAGACAAAATCGTACAGCTGGCTAAAGCCATTGCCAGAGATAACGCGCTCACAGCTTACATGCCCAGGGAATAGCGGGCGCAAATTGGCCAATAAGCGGTCTTGATGGTGGTTTTGTGCCGCTAGGTCGCAATGTCCGCCTTCGGTGGCTATTGGCTGATAGCGGCTGCCGTCCCAGTACAAAATGGCCTCGCCCAAGCCGGTGCCTGCGGCTATCACGGCAATGTTGCCGGATTGCTTTTGTGCCAACGGATTCAGTTCAATCAGGTCGCTGTCCGGCAAATGCAACATGCCCAAGGCCATCGCTTCCAGGTCATTTAGTAGTTTTACACGGTCGGTGCCCAGTTTGCTTTGCAAGGCGGTGGTGTCCAACAGCCAAGGCAAATTGGTGGTTTGGCAGCACCCATTGACTACCGGCCCGGCCACCCCTAAGCAGGCTGAAGACAGGTGGCTGCCTTCAGGTAAAAACACGGCTAAGATGTCGTCAAAGCAGGCAAATTCGTGGCTGGAAAAAGTCTGTTCAAGCACTTGCTGTAAGCTGTTGTCCGCTTGCCTGCTATACAGCGCCAAAACTGTTTTGGTGCCGCCAATGTCACCGGCTAAGATCATAATGCCCTCCTATTAATGTATTTAATGATGTTCCAGCAAGTGTACCAAAGCATCGAGCATTGCGTTAGCCACATGGTGCGGAGGTTGTTGGTAAAACGCTTGCCAAGCGAGTGTCTTATAATCGCCGTACTGCTCCTGATGGTCGGGGTGCGCTTGTAACCAGCTGATTCTTACTGCATGGCCGATTAATATATCGACCACCAACATATCATCAATGTGCAAAGGATGGTTGTCAATAACCGACGCAATGGCTTTTAACGCTTCCACATGCAATTGCCGATAAACCGGCGACTGGATTTTGTTCAGTAAGTGGTTGACATGCAATTTAAAGCTTTGTTCGCCGGAGGTGTTTTGCGAGAGGATAATGTCGCTGTCCAAGCAGTTTTTGCTGTTCAGCTTGTCGCCGATCACCAAGCCTTTGCAATGGTGCAGGATAGTCCAGACACTGCTGAAAAAAGCCTTGTCCTCCCTGCCGACACTGCCTTTTTGCTCGCGCCATTCATACCAGCCATTACCCTCGCCACGGTCTTTAGGGTTGTTGCTGGCCGGGAAGCGTATCTGTCCCAGTTCGCGGCAATCTCCCTCAAAATGCAAGGATTCCGCCACACCTAGCTGGTCTTCGGTATTGCTGTAGTCTTCCAATGTTTCCCGTAATTTTACCGACAAATCGTAAGGCGGCAAAGACAACAGTTCGTTAAACGCCTGCCCTAAAGAGCTGCATTGGCTCTCACGCTGCTGCCGGACAATGAGTAGTTGCAAAATATGCCCGACCCTAACCGTGTACATGTCGGTGAACAGTTCAGGATGGGCTTTGACCAACATACCCAAATACAGCACCAGTTCTTGGATAATGATGCGTTCGCTGGCATCATTATTGAATGCGTTAATGATCTGCAATATTTCTGAAGAATCGGCAGGGCGTTTCATAGTGGCTTTGCCGCTGTAAACCCGTCCTAAGGTCAAGTTATGCTGTCGTACTAGCAGTTCGGTGGCGGCCTGTTCCAGATTAATGTCATATTTTCCCAGTAGCCCGGCACAACGCCTGACCACATACCAGGCGTGTTGGTCGCCCGCCCGCGCATAAACCTCTTCCAGCAAATCCCGCACAGTGCAGGCGTTGCCGTTTCCGGTCGCCAAGTGGGTGGCAAAATCCAAACTATGGCGGCTGGCCAGCAAGCTGAGCGCTTCCATTTGTGCAAACAGATTGCCGTTGCTGTTGATCTCTGTCAACAGGCTAGCGTCGCCGCCAATCTCCCATTCTGTCAGCAAGGCCGCTGGCAGTGGTGTTGCTGGCTGCCCGCTATCTGGCAGCACTGTTTGGCAAGGCCGTTCCACTTCTTCCCAAGTGGCGGTGGAAAATTGGAAGTCGTGCAAGTAATTGATTTTTTCGTAACTGGAAGTGGCAATAAAATCGGCCAAAAAGCCCAGTTCCATGGCTATGCCATGCCAGTTGCCAGACTGCAGTTCTTTGATAAAACTTATTAATACGGCACGGTTTTGGCTGTCGAGCATATTTTGCCGGATGTTCATCACCACCAGCGGATTGCCCGTCCGGTCCCAATGCTTGGCGATATAGGAAAACTCTAAGCGCAAGCGTTGGATTAGCAAGCGGTTGTCCATCGCCAGATAAAAGCCCTTTTGGCTAAGGCATTGTGGGGCAAACACCAATTTTTCGCCAGACAAAATATACAGCTTGGAGGTTGCCAAGGTGCGCAATTGCCGTAACGGCCGGCCGGTCAGGCCAATGCGATCATTACGCCCAACGTGGGTATAAGCGGTGGCGAGTTCCATGGCTTCCCTGACCTGAATGGGTGAAATTTCCGCCAAAGTTTGGGCGTTGATGCCATCTGCCAACAAATCCGCTTGCACTGCCTCGTCCTGCGCCAACAAGGCCACTTGCAGCTTGTCGAACGGTTGGCTGGCAGCTTTGTGCCGCCCCAACGGGTCAATGTCGGCAATGGCCAACCAACCTTCCTGAATCAGGCAACCCAAAATAAACAGGCTTTGCGCCCAAACCAGCGGCACATTCTCATTTGGGATGCGGTTTTGGCTTTGCGGCCGGGCTTTTTCGGAGACAATGTCTTCCTTTGCCACCTTATACAGCTCTGGTAACAAATACTGCCCATTTTGTCTGACCAACAGGCCTTGCAGTTTTTCCCGATATACCGCTGCGGCCTCTAGATCACCAGCACACAGTTTGTTGAGCAGCAGATAGGTGAAAAACAGCGGCCATTCACATTCTATGGCTTGGAATTGCTTCAGCTCCTGCGGGTCATAATGCAGGCGGTGGCTATCTTCAATAACGGTCTGATGGCCATCCAGCAGAAAACGTTTGCAGCCATAACGGCCTTCCAGCTTTTCGCAAATAAGTTTTTCAGTGTTGGCACGGATAGCCGGGTTATCAATGGCAAAAGCAGGGAAACCGGTGATGGACAACAAGGCAGAATCGGTTTCTTTGGACAACGATTCCCTAGGTAACAAAGATTCCAATGTGATGCGGGTACGGGCAATATCATCGCTAATGACATGGATAACAGAAGCTTGCCCACCGTCCTTGCCAAATAAATTGAACCCGGACAGGGCTTCCAATGCCGCCTTTGCCATACCTATAGAGCTGGCATTGAGTTCGGCAATGCCATGGTTGATTTTATTGCCGCGTTCCCATATGCCGTAATCCGGTGTCCGGTAAGCGCGGCTAATGTAATGGACTAGGTTTTGGACAAAATTGACTTCATTAAGGGTGAAAATAATCCGTAAACCCGATGCCGTCATTTGCGCCAGCATCAATAAAAACAGCGAAGTGGCATCTAATTGCAAATGCCCCCACTCATTGTCGCCCACCACCACTGAACCGGATTTGGTATCATATTTGGCGTGTAGGGCATCCAATGGGTTTTGCGTGTGCTTGAATTTTTCAACTTTTGGGGCTTGGCGCATCATGGCCGTCAACAATCCGCGCATTAATTTAACGGTGCTTTGCTCCAACAGATAAGTTTTACCGGGGTCTACGCCACTGCGGCGATAGGCCAATGCCAAGCCCCATGCCGCCAAAATGCTGTAAACATTATCGCGCACCCACGCGTCGGTATAGTTGCCGTGGACGGTGACTGCGGTGCTGGCGGGCAACAAGCCGCTGACCCAATCTTGACGGCTCAGGATAATGTCCTGTACTTGTTGGTAATATTGGTCTAGGGGTTTTGGATCGCCATTGGTTTTCATGGTAGCAGCTTCCTTCTGAAGTAAAGAGTGGAAACGGAATGGGATTGGCAGCGAGGGTACGGCACATTGGCAATAGCCGTAAAGCGGTTTTCTGCAATCAAAAAAAAAGCGCTTTATCCTTATCCTGGATAAAGCGCAACCACCTTACAAACGGCAACAAACACTACAAGGTTTAACACGACACAGAAAAATAACATCTTGCAACTGATAATGCAGTTACTATGCCATGTTGTTATATTCGCATAAAATAAAGCTTAACCCACTAAAAAACCAATAAATATACGGGTTAAAGAAGGTAGTGGCGTTTGGGTATGCTTAAATGACCGGGCGTTGATGCACAAAAAATGCACTTATTGGATGGTAATTGCACCAAATTGGCGCATAAAGTCACCTGACCCAAAACACACCGTCCACGCTACTCTATAAAGACTTGAACGCCACAATCGGTTATATTGTTAAGGTAGTGTTGGCCTGGTCAAAATAGCCTGAAGCACTTGACCAAAAGAAAAAACTTACAGTAAGCACTATATGTTGTGCCACTGCTGACAAAAAATTATTACCGATGCGTTGCTACTGATGAGGATATTTCATGGAACTTTTTTTACAGTCTTGGCAGCCGTTCATGGCTGATTGGTTTGCTTTAACTGTGGCAAATCCAGCGTATGCCGCCACTATTGCCGGCATTACTTGGTTATTGACCGCTATGCTGGGCGCTATCAGGGCTAAGGGCTTAAAAAAAATTATTGGTCAACAGCAACTGGCTTTGGACGATGTCAACGGGCAGTTGCAAACTACCCAGCAAACCTTGGCAACCAGCCAAGCCGATGCTGATCAGGCCCGACAAGCTGCACAGGCAGCACATATGCTGTTGGTACAGCGTAACAATCAAGTTGCCAATATCATACAGATGTTGGCAATGAGCTTTGATCTGGGTGAACACCCCATTCCGGTGACGGAAGACGCACATGCGGAGGCGCTGTGGGAGCAGCATGAAAGGGCGGTTAACCAACTAGTTGCCAGCTTGCATGCCGAAAGCCAAGCCAAAGCCGCTTGGCAAAACGATTGCCAAAGTGAAGCGGCAAAAAGGGCTGGGTTAGAGGCGCAGATTTTGCCTTTGCAGACCATGCTAGGCGAGCATTCCCAGCAAATAGAAGCCCTGGTGGCCAAGCAGAATGTCTACGTCGGCCATATTGGCGAGTTACAACAAAAACTAGCCGAACAAAACGCATTGTATCAGCAATTGGTGCAGCAGACCGAAGCCTCATTGAGTCAGTTTGCCCAATATCATGAAACGGATACACAGCACTTAGAAGAACTGCAGCAACAATTGGCGCAGTACAAAACACAAAACGACCAATTACAAGAAACGTTGGCGGTCAAGGAGGGCGAAATAGCCCATTGGCAAGATAAAGCCAAGGCATTGCTGGTCAATACCCTGCCAGTGGCGAGCTATGACGAAGCGGCTGAATTGGCCACGCATAATAACGAGGCGGAATCCCATCAAGAACCGATAGCACCCGTCTTGCCTGATTACAACGCCGAAATGCCCCCCGCAGAAGAACTCTTCGTGCCAACTACGACCGACATAGTTGCAGCCCTTCCATCAGAGCCGCCGGTAGAAAAAACTGCTGAACAAGACCCTGAACATTCCCCATTAGGCTTTATGAAAAACTTGTTTGGCAAAAACAAGCCCGTAACAGTGGAAGAATTGGAAACAGTGGCTTCTGTCGAACCAAAACCCGAACAAGAGCCCGAGGCTGTTGTGACTGATGTTGAAGCTGTGGCACTGCCAGAATTACAGGCTACCGCAGAACACAATCCTGTAGGTTTTATGAAAAACCTGTTCGGCAAAAACAAGACCGCACCGCTTGAGGAAATTGCAGATGCGGTTACCGAGGTAGAACCCGAACAAGAGCCAGAGGCTTCTGTGACTGATGAGGAAACAGTGGCATTGCCAGAAGAACAGGCCACCGAAAAACACGACTCGCTAGGTTTTATGAAAAACTTGTTCGGCAAAAACAAGACCGCACCCATTGAGGAAACTGAAGAAATGGTTGCCATAAAACATTCCGAACCGGATACACTTTTGCCGCACACAGCTGATTCAGCGGAATATCCAGCGTCAAGCGATCCGCTGGGCTTTATGAAAAATATATTTAAAAATAAGCAACCAGATGAGCCAGAGCTGCCCTTAGCCATAGTTGAACAAAGGTCTGAGCCGGAAATTGCCGAACCCGTCGCCGACAACCAAGCCTTTGGCTTTATGAAAAAATTGTTTACTAAGCCCGAACCTGAACCGATTTCGTTGGAGCAGGTGCCAGAACCGTCGATAGTACCTGAAGAAACACCTGCCAAACCGGCAGACCAGCTCAAAGGTATTTACCGTCTGTTTTCGATGAAAAACAAGCCTAGCAACGAAGAAGGTTAAAAACTGCGGAGAATCGTCCACTCAAGGGGACGGCGATTCCCCGCCCCTTTTTATCTAATCGTAAATCCTTTCATCAGTGTCACCGCCAAAATGTAAATTGGCTTTAAGAAAAAACAAATCAGACCCTTCGGTCAAACCAAAACCAAGGCCAAGTGAAGACGGCATGGCGTTAAACAACACCGTATGCAGGGTAGGGATCACATAATGCTGCTGCTGATCGGTTGGCGTGGCGTTATCAACCCTGCCCACACCGCCATAGAGCTGTAGTCCCAGGCGGGAATGTTCCCACATTTGGTAGCTGGCTTCACTCCGCCAGCCCACCTCAAAAACTTCTTTGTGGTTAGCACCAACAATCACCTTATCGATGTCCGGCGCATTGACAATAAAAGTCCAATCCCCTACATCCTTTTGCAGTGTTAGCATAAATTCCGATTCCAGCAGGTCATCATTGAATTTGGAAGTCCACCATTCAATTTCACTGTACCAGCCCAGATCAACCGGCAATTGCCCTGCTTCGGCAAACCGCCCCCGAAAACGGAACTTTGACCCGGCATATTGCAAATCCCCCCCGTCAGGGCGGGCAAGATTGAGATAATAGGCAAAATCAGTCTTGTCGGTAATGCCATATTCGAACTCCAACGCATAACGCATCATACTTTGGCTGCCCAAAGCCCCGTCTTGCCCTTTTTGCCCCGCCACCACATAACTCGACAGCAATTCGGGATCAAGATTACCTTTGCCTTGAGTACGGTATCCATAAACTTGAAATTCAAAGGGATCAACTGCAAAAGCCGTTAACGGAAAGCAAGTCATAAGCAATACGCACAGCGCAGCGGATAGTGTGGCTAGCCGATTAAGGGGCATGGTAGAGTTCCCATAAATTAATGATGACGAATGATAATCATTATCATCTGTATGTGTCAACAGGCTAGCAAAGAAATAATTGACTACCACATTAGCCTTGCAATGAGAGGGCGGCGAAATAGCCGATAATAGCGGTGCGCCCACACCATAGTTTTTTGTGGCAATTGCCAGCCAACTACGCCAATTTTCTGATTATCAGCGGCGCGGTGATGATGTCGGTTTATGATGGTGACCATGACGCAGTGGCGTTAGAACGCCTGGCGGCTTGTTTCCCTGTCCATGATATTATCGCCACCCCTTGCCGTCCTCTGGTGCATTAATACGGCAGCATGCATTGTATGACGATGCATTTTCCTGGTGGGGTGGGTTGGTGTTTGGGAAGTTCTATGTTTTTGTGTAGTGGCTAACTTGCCAGTTTCGTTTGAGTTCGTGGCAATAGTTGGGTAGTATTATCAGAAGACGTACTATATGGTATGGAGCAATTGCATGGGTTCTGAAACTGACCATCTCGAACGATTTGTTGAGGCTGCGTTACAACGCGGCATTTCCCGCGAGGAAATCCAAACGACCTTGTCTAAAGCCGGCTGGCCTAATGAGCAAATTAAAAGTGCCATTGGTCTCTTCGCGGACATACCATTTGAGCTGCCCGTGCCAAGTCCGCGGGCATCTCTGTCATCACGCGACGCATTTCTTTATTTGGTCAATTTCACCGCCCTGTATTACGGGGCATGGCATTTGGGTTATTTATTGTTTAGTTTCGTTGATGAACTCATCCCTGATCTGTCCAGCCGTGCTTGGCAATCACCCGATTGGGATAGTCAGCGATGGTCGGTGGCTTCGATTATTATCGCTATACCGCTGTTTATTGTTCTTACCCGGCACATCAATTTGCAACTGCTGAAGAATCCAATTAAGCGGTTATCGCCGATAAGGCGTTGGCTGACTTATCATACGTTATTTATCGCAGCTACCAGCTTGATAGGCGATACAACCGCTCTACTATACAATTTGTTAGGTGGCGACACTTCGTTACGCTTTCTGCTTAAAGTGGCCATCGTTGCGTTAATAGCTGGAACGACCTTTGTCTATTATCTTTTCGATCTGAAGAAAGACGAACGTGAATGAACAAGCTAATATCGGTAAAGCCGGAATATTGGTTAGGCATACTCTCCGTGGTTGCAGTTGGGTACGCCATTTATTTGCATCCGCCATCAGAAATCAGGCAACTCCGGTTCGATAGGTTACGCATCCAGGATTTACAAGCAATGAAGCTTTCGGTACAAACCTATGCCAAAAATTATAATGCCTTGCCTCCTGATAACACCACACTCGCTGCCGAGCGGCAACAAGGCCCATGGCGCGACCCAGAATCTGGTGTCAACTACACCTACGAATTAACGGGTCCGCAAAGCTATAAGCTCTGTGCCGTGTTTGCCCGTAAATCACCTGATAATGAGTGCTGTAATGAACAATGGGTGCATTCGGCTGGTTTATACTGTTTTAAATTGCGGATAAACAACATTTAGTCTGATGTTTAACAGGTGGGATATCGGTTATTATCAGCTTCATCTCAAAGAAGGGCCGTTTGTTATGAATGCCAGCAAAACAATAAGCCTATAAAAATAGCTAGCCCATTTCGTCAAGAAAAACACCAATTGTAGTGTTATATATCAAATAACACCAAAAAATATATATATAAACAATGGCTTGACAAGCATCAGTAGCCAACCTGACAGACCGGCGGCGGCAATTACTTTGATGATGCTGATTTTATAGCGTAACAATGCCAACAGTGCAAGCCCCCCGATGACTGCCGCCGCTATGTCAAAATGGCCTGAAGACCCTTGCGGCCAAAATACATGCCAAGCAAAAAACACCGCCAAATTGACGATAACGCCGACCACGGCGGCGGTGATGGCTGAAAGCGGGGCGGTGAGTTTTACATTGCCTTGGGTTGATTCCACCAAGGGCCCGCCTGCCAAAATAAACACAAAACTGGGCAAAAATGTAAAGAATGTCACCGTGACAGCGGCGACAATAGCCGATAACAGCGGTGCGTCGGCACCGAGTGGCGACTGCAGCCAGCCCCCTAAAAAACCGACAAAAGTGACGATCATAATCAACGGGCCGGGCGTGGTTTCGCCCAAGGCCAGTCCGTCCAACATTTGTGGCGCGGTAAGCCAGTGAAAATCAATCACTGCACCTTGGTAAACATAAGGCAACACCGCATAGGCACCGCCAAACGTCAGCAAGGCCGCTTTAGTAAAAAACCAAGCCATTTGTGGCAAGGTGCTGGCCCAACCGTATTGCCAGCATAATAAGCCCAATACGCCAGCCCACAGCAACAAACCGGTCAAGGCTATGGTCAGTAATTTTGGCCAACTGAAACGGGCATGTTCTGGGATGGGCGTGTCATCGTCAATTAGCGTGATGCCATAGTCTTTTGTGGAAGAGCTGTGCGTGCCGCCAATGGCAAATTGCCCGGGCATGAGCCGTCCACCGAGCGAACCCAACAGTGCTGCGACCAGTACGATTAAAGGGAAGGGGGCATTGAGTGCGAAAATGGCAACAAAAGATAGCGCTGCCAAGCCCCACATCAGTTTGTTTTTTAAGGCACGCATGCCAATACGGTGGGCGGCTGCAAGCACAATGGCCGTTACCGCAGGTTTGATGCCATACAGGATGCTGGCTACAGCGGGCAGTTGTCCAAAGCGCACATAGACCCAGCTTAATATGATCAGTAACAACAGTGACGGCAAAATAAACAATACCCCCGCCATAATGCCGCCTGCTGTTTTGTGCAGCAGCCAGCCCAAATAGGTGGCCAGTTGTTGGGCTTCTGGCCCGGGCAACAACATGCAGTAATTCAGTGCATGCAAAAAGCGTTTTTCTGAAATCCAGCGGCGTTTTTCCACCAGCTCTTGGTGCATCATGGCGATTTGCCCGGCTGGGCCACCAAAACTAATGAAGCCCAATTTTAGCCAAAATTTGAATGCATCGCTCAGGGTGACGGCAGGTGGTTTGTCCATAATGGGTCTCAAAGTTGAAAAGATGGCGTGTGTCCAAAAACCAGACTGATTGTATCAAAGCAAGGCAACAAGCCGCTTTCAATACTGCCCACCCCGTCATTATTCAGGTAACATAGGCGGCAAATCCCGTTTGCCAATAAATAACCAGCCAAAGCGATGTGAGTGATGAGCCATTCCCCAAAGTTCTGGGCCGTTGTGCCTGCTGCCGGTGTCGGCAAACGCATGAACGCCGACCGGCCCAAACAATACCTGCCTTTGGCGGGCATGACTGTTATTGAACAAACCTTAGCCTGCTTGTTGCAGGCCGAGGTGTTTACCGCCATTAGCGTTGCCATCTCAGCTGAAGACCCGTATTGGCCGGAACTGGCGATAGCCAAACACAGCCAAGTTGTCACCGCGCCTGGTGGTAGGGAACGGGCCGATTCGGTGTTGTCTGGTTTGATGGCACTAGGCGTTCAAGCCAGAGATCAAGATTGGGTTTTGGTGCATGATGCCGCCAGACCTTGCTTGACCAGCAGTGACATCCATCGGTTGATCAACACCTTAATAAACGACCCCGTGGGCGGAATTTTAGCACTGTCGTCGCACGATACACTGAAAAACGTACAAGGCCAAACTATTCTGGGTACACTGGACAGAAGCCATATTTGGCGGGCATTAACCCCGCAAATGTTCCGCTACGGCATGTTAAGTGCTGCGTTACAGGCTGCTGAAGGCAATCCAGCGGTCACTGATGAGGCCAGCGCCTTGGAGCTGCAAGGTTGGCAACCTAAAATAGTCGAAGGCCGTCCCGACAATATCAAGATAACGCGCCCCGAAGATTTGCCGCTGGCGCAATTTTATTTACAACAAGCACATAATGAGGAACAGGCATGAGGATAGGGCAGGGCTACGATGTACACCGGTTTGGTGATGGCGACCATATTGTTCTGGGTGGTGTGGCTATCCCATACCAGCAAGGGCTTATTGCCCATTCCGATGGCGACGTGGTGCTACATGCCTTATGTGATGCTTTATTGGGTGCGCTGGCCTTGGGCGATATCGGCAAACATTTCCCCGACACCGACCCTACTTTCAAAGGCGCGGACAGCCGGGTGTTGTTACGCCACGTTTATGGCATTGTGCAGGCCAAAGGCTACCGACTGGTCAATGCGGATATGACCATTATTGCCCAAGCCCCCAAAATGGCGCCACATATTGCCGCTATGTGTGCCAATATAGCTGAGGATTTGCAAGTCCCTGTGGATTGCATCAATGTAAAGGCAACCACCACTGAAAATTTGGGTTTTGAAGGCCGTAAAGAAGGTATTGCCGTGCAAGCTATAGTCTTGGTCAACCAATAACGGATGCCAAGCAATATTAGCCCGCCCTTTTCTTCTGTGCAACAATCATGAACATAGACCTGCCCAATTGGCCCTATTGTTATGGCGCACCTTTCGCCACCGGCAACTTCCGTAAGCAGCCTGAAGATTTTATTGTTACCGAACAACTATCCTTCCAGCCGTCAGGGGATGGCGAACACGCTTTTTTACAAATCCAGAAAACGGGCGAAAATACTGAGTTCGTTGCGCGGCAATTGGCGCGCTTTGCCGATGTGCGCCAGCGTGATATTGGTTATGCTGGCCTTAAAGACCGTCATGCCGTTGCGACCCAATGGTTCAGCGTGTGGTTGCCGGGCAAGGCTGATCCGGATTGGGCGCAATTTGCCACCGATAACATCAGGGTGCTGCAAATCCACCGCCATGCCCGAAAACTGAAACGCGGCGTGTTATCAGGCAACCATTTTAAAATCACCGTGCGCGAATGGCAGGGCGACCCTGAGCAAACAGCGCAAACGGAGCGACAACTGGCCACCATTAAAAGCCACGGAATCGCCAATTATTATGGCCCGCAACGTTTTGGTCATGCAGGCCAAAACGTCAGTAAGGCGTTGGCGATGTTCCAAGGCCAAAAAACAGGGCGCGAACAGCGTAGCCTTTATCTATCCGCCGTCCGCTCTTATTTGTTCAATCACATACTGGCCCGGCGGGTGCAGGATGGCACGTGGCAGCAAGCGCTCAGCGGCGACACTTATTTTTTTGATGGTTCACAAAGTTGTTTTAAATCAGAACAGCCCGATGCCGAAATACTGCGGCGGCTAGCCGAAAATATTATCCACCCTTCAGGTGTGTTGTGGGGTAAGGGGGTACAGGATGTGACTGCCGACGCGTTAGCATTAGAACAAGCCGTGCTTGCCAGATACCCAGAACTGGCGGAAGGTCTGGAACAGGCAGGCATTGCCAAAGCCCGCCGCGCTTTAAGGGTCAGTGTTGCCGATTTGCAATGGACGTTTCTTGACGGGCCGGCATTGGCTCTAAGCTTCACCTTGCCAGCAGGCTGTTATGCAACGGCATTGCTGAGGGAAATTGTCAAAAGCCAATGAATTTGCTGCAATGTCCGGCTATTTTTGGTATTTTTCTGATAAATACAGCAACACCAGCAAAGCACCCGTGCCGCCGTCTTTCTGTGCTGCCGAACAAAAGGCTTGTACATCCCTATGTTGGCGCAGCCATAGGTTCAGGTTGTTTTTCAGGATGGGGTGATTGTCTTGGGAATGGTAGCCTTTACCGTGGACAATATGCACGCACTGGCAACCATCAATCACACAATCGCGCAAAAAACTTAACAAGTATTTTTTGGCATCTTTGCTGTTCATGCCATGCAAGTCAATTTCGGCATCTATGCCAAAGTAACCTTGGCGCATTTGTTTAAGCGCGTTTTTGGGTGCGCCAAAGGCAGAAAAACTAAGCGCGTCTTCTTGTCCTACCGTGCTAATATCGTAATCCCCCGCCCCATCGCTCAGGGCTTCTTCGACATGCACGTTGCGCCTTTTGGGATAAGGTTTGGGTTTATTGTCCTCCACAAACAGCACCTTATCGGCTTTGACAGGCTGCACAAGTCCGATGGCACTGCGGAATAAATGACTGTCCTCTGGAAGTTTTTTTTGGCTCACGGTGTGATTTTGTCGATTAATATTGCTAGTATATTAAATTTTATAGCTAATTCTTAGTTAGGGCTATTGATAATGCACATTTTACTGACCAATGATGATGGTTATTTGGCAGAAGGTCTTGCCGCGCTGGCCAGTATATTGGCCGGACACGCACAATTGACCGTGGTTGCCCCTGACCGTAACCGCAGCGCAGCCAGCAATTCGCTGACTTTGGAAATGCCGTTAAGGGCGCACCTTGCCGACAATGGTTTTACCAAAGTCGATGGCACCCCTACCGATTGCGTGCATTTGGCCATCACCGGCTTGCTGGAACATGAGCCGGATATGGTGTTTGCGGGCATCAACCATGGTGCTAACCTGGGTGATGACGTACTGTATTCCGGCACAGTCGCCGCCGCCAGCGAAGGCCGATTTTTAGGCCTGCCAGCATTGGCTATCTCATTGGTGGGTAGTGACCCGGTGCATTTTGCAACGGCGGCGCAAGTGGCCTTGACCTTATTAAAAACCATGATTGCCAAGCCCTTGCCGCAAGACACCATACTCAATGTCAATGTGCCTGATGTGCCCTTGGCGGATATTAAAGGCTATCAAGCCACCCGTTTAGGGCAACGCCACAAATCCGAACCGGTCATTAAAAGCACCGACCCACGCGGGCGTACCTTATATTGGGTGGGGCCGCCCGGTGGCGAGCAAGACGCAGGCCCGGGTACTGATTTTTACGCCATTAACGCCGGTTATGTGTCGGTGACACCTTTACAACTCGATTTGACATGGTACGAAAGGATTAACGGATTAAAAACATGGTTACCTTAAGGAGACACCTATGACACCCCAAGTGCTAGGCATTGGTATGACCTCGCAACGCACCCGCGAGCGCATGGTTAGCCGTTTGACAGGCCAAGGCATCAGCAACCCCGCTGTGTTGGATGTCATGCGTAAAACGCCACGGCATTTGTTTGTCGATGAAGCCCTAGCCAGCCGCGCTTATGATGATGCCGCCTTGCCGATAGGTTATAACCAAAGCATTTCCCAGCCCTACATCGTCGCTAAAATGACCGAGCTGTTGCTGGAAAAAGGCCCGCTCAACAAAGTGTTGGAAATTGGCACCGGTTGTGGCTACCAAACCGCCGTATTAGCGCAACTGGTCGGCAAAGTGTACACGGTGGAGCGGCTGTTGCCCTTGCAACGCAGCGCCCGCAGCCATCTCTACGACTTGCTGATCAAAAATATCAGTTATATGCACGGTGATGGCACATTAGGTTGGGCCGATTACGCCCCTTATGACGGTATTCTGGTGTCCGCCGCACCATCGGAAATTCCGGATATGTTGATGCAGCAAATGGCCATAGGCGGGGTCATGGTCATTCCAGTCGGTGTTGCGGGCGGCAAACAGACCTTGCAACGGATCACCCGCGGTGTTGGGGATTATAAGGTTGAAGTGCTGGCTTCGGTTAGTTTTGTGCCGTTTTTGTCGGGGAAAGAATAGCGGAGGCTTAAGTCATCTTTGCTAGGCTTGAGTGGGTCGATAAGCTTAAAATAGCCGGATTTGACCAAAAACAATCAGAAGCTGTTATCCGGGTGATAATCGGAGTACAAGATGGACTCGCCACAAAGCACGATTTACTGAATTAAAAAACAAAATTAAAGCAGATATGAGCGTGTGTTTTGAACGTATTGATGGGGTGTTCAAGTTAAACAGATGGATGCTTGGGGTTTTGTTGGCAGGCGCTATGTCGATTTTAGTCAAGTCCTTCCTTTAGTTTTAGCGTTTGATAAAATCACATAATGGTTTGATTTTGTTGGGGTTCGTTCCACACCCCACCCTTGTATCTTAATTCTCGTTATGGTTAGCTACCATGGCACAGAGACAGAAGAAACTTGTGCCCACCCTTAAGGATTAAACCTTGTCGCGTAGATTAAGTCTTCTGTCTCGCTTCTGATGCCAGCTAAGACACTGAACGGTAGCCAAGGGCGTTGACCCTGTATGCACAAGGCAAGTGGGCTCAGTTGGTCTGTTTTAGCTTTATTCATTACGGTCTATGATTATGTTTTTTATCGGTATTGATGTTTCAAAAGCCAAGCTGGATTGCTGTTTATCACTCGATGTTGAAGGCACTAAGCGCCGCGCCAAATCTGTTCCGAATTCTAAGCCTGGTATCCTTGGGCTATTGGCGTGGTGTGCCAAGCACCAGTTAGCCGCCCAAGACCTCCACGCCATCATGGAGGGGACTGGTGTCTATCACGAACAAGCCGCTTTGGCCTTGACCGATGCGGGTGTCACCGTCTCTATCGTCAATCCAGCCCAAGCCAAAGATTTTGGCCATAGCCTGGGAATTCGCACTAAGACTGATGGTGTCGACAGCCTGGTACTGGCCCGTTTTGGAGCTTTGCTTAATCCCAGGCCTTGGACGCCACCCGCCAAGGAAGCCCGTGTTTTGCAAGCCCTATTATCACGCCGTGAGGCGATTGCCCAAGATTTACGGCGTGAACGTAATCGCCTGGAAAAAGCAGATGCCACTGACACACCAGCGTCCATTCGCCAATCAATTGTTGACGCCATTATTTTCCTGGAAAAGCAACTGGCCAAACTACAGCAAGACATCGACAACCATATCCGGAAATGCCCGAAATTGAAGGCTGACCGCGACCTCTTGGTCAGCATTCCGGCAGTTGGGCCACGAGTCGGAAACCACTTGCTTGCGGTGATTCATAACCACCACTTCCAGTCAGCCGGACAACTGGCCGCCTATTTGGGCTTGGTGCCTATCGAGCGGCAATCAGGCTCATCCATCCTGGGACGTCCACGGCTATCCAAGGCCGGCCCGGCCAGAATTCGGGCGGTACTTTACATGGCTGCTGTTGTCGCAACCAAACATAACCCGCATATCAAAGCGTTGTATCAGCGATTGCAAGAGCGTGGAAAATCTAAAATGTCAGCCTTGGGTGCTGCCATGCGTAAACTGGTTCATTTATGCTTCGGTGTCTTGAAAACTCGTCAACCTTATCAAGCAAATTATGCTTTTTAAAGTTGACTTTCAAGACGGTATCTACGTGCTGGTTGCTTGTGGTTTTGCCAAGCACAGAACAGCTTTTCACCATCTTGGTCGAACTCGTCTAAAATCTCATCCGTGTTAAGCCAAATGTGTCAAAATTGCTGCCAAACCACCCTAAATCCAATCTTAAGCACGCCTATAAATCAACGTGTTGATAGGTGGTTGGCTTAAGTTTAGAGGATTTCGATGAGATGTCCTGAAACGATGGTTTACTTATTAACAAAATACAAAACCAAAAAAACTATCTCACCTAATAAAATCGTCGATAACGCTATGTAAGTTATTAGGTTGTTAGAGATACCAAATAATTTATTACTAGACTCGTTGTTATATACATAGCTTGATGCTCGAATATCATCTAAATTAACTTTTAAGTAATTTATATTTCTGGAGATATCGTTCAATTTTGATGTAAAATTATTATAATGTGTTATTGAAATCGCGGCACTATCACCAGCGTTATTGTCAAGACGGATATATCTGTTTTTGTCTATTGCATCAATTAGCATCAGAAGATTTTTTTTATCAGTACTGTTAATTGTTGAATTATTATCTACGCTATTTTTCAAATCTTGAAGTAGTTGTCCGGGTGATTTTTGACTTTTCCTTAGCTGATCATATTTTGAGTTAACTTCTTGATTAAGTATTTTTAAGTCATCTAAGTTTCTATATAGTTCTTCGGCTTCAATTAAGCACTTAGAATGCTCTGCAGATAGTTTTTTGTACTGATCTTCGAGTTTTATATTTATATTATTAGTATCCTTAATAAAGCCAGATAAATACTCTAATATCGTGCCAATTGAATAATAATAAAAATCGATATTATAAATTTTCTTGATATTTTCAATTTTACTGGTTGGGTTTAATATTAAATATAGAATTCTAGATGTGTCTTTTATGGAATTATCGGCTTTTATACAATTCATTAAAATTGAATCGGATATTTTCTTGATAGATGCTTCTCTATCTTCATTTGAAGTTTGTATATAAATTGTGTTGGGATGAAGTGTGGTATCAAAAATTACACCATTATTAACACTAGGCAAAATTTCTAATCCTCTTATCCAGCTTTGTAAGTAATCCCTATTTTCTAAAAATCTATTGCATTGAGACTGAACATCATTGGTTGGCCCATAAGTTACTAGTGATTGACAAATTTTTATTAAACCATCAATAATTAAGTCAGCCTTAAATGGGAAAGAGTCTATTAACCAAATGCCCAAACCTATATAATTAGACCTATCCCCATAAACCGCATCATTACCTTTAGTATATACACCAACCCATGAAATTAAATTATCTTTTCTTTTATGGCGCGATAACTCAATGATAAATTCATTGTCTTTAGGAAATATATCGTTGTGAAGGCCAACTAAGTCGTAATCAGGAAGCCAGTCAGGCCGGTTCGATGTACCAAGGCCGAGGAGAATTGTTTTTAATCCTCCAGAAAAATAGTGAATTTCAATAATTGGCTTGGTGTCTGACATAAAAATATCTAACTCAAAATTTTATTTATTAAAAAACTTATATGGTCAAAAATTGATTTCTTTGGTGGAAGTATTTTTGGTATAAGTGCTAATCGCCTATTAGTTTCTGAATTTAATTCAGTTGCATTACCATATAGCCAGTTCCACATTGTTTGTGGGTACTTGTCAAGTATAGGTTTCAACTCAGAATTTGCTTTGATAATATTTTTACCACTTATAAGACCAGAACAATATTGCATTATATTTTTTTGGTTAGGATCGATATGTAAATTATTGAAAGCAGCGAAGCCTCTTGTATATAAAGTCCTTGCAATAGTTTCAACGTCGACTGTTTCAACAAATTGCAAATGTCCAAGAATGTTATTTTTTGCGGATGCATCCCATTTTGTTATTAGAAACATGTGGGTATCATTATCTTTAAAAATCCTTAACTGTTCGTAAGAGTTCAATGCACCTACGATAGCTAAGCTTGCATCATTTATTTCTTGGGTATTTGTGTCCGAATCGTACTTGTTTTCTTCCATGACGTTAATCTGAGTGTAAGGAGCTACATGAATAAAAGATATTCCTTTTTGATAATGCTTCAAAATAGCATTTATTTCAGCTTTAAGCTCAGGGAAATATCTTCCAGTGTCTTTTCTAGGTTTGTACCACTCACCATTACTTTCCATAAATGCAAATTTAATTTCTGGTAAATTAGGTGGAACAACTCTAATGGGTATAAAAAAAGGATGCCTAGTTTTAGTTGCTGCGTGGGCAATACCGTCTAAGAATTCTTGAACCCCTTTACCAAAAAAAGATTCTGCTTCTTCGTACATCCATTTTCCATGAGGCGTGTCAGTCGGTATTATAGGATCGCCAAGATATATTCCAACACCCTTTGTATCAATTTGAAAATAACCCAATAGAGACCCTAGTAGTGATGATTTACCTGAGTTGGATGAACCAAAAATTACAACGGGATGGTAATCATACTCCTCTAATTTTTCAGCAATTTTCTGACCAACTTCGGTTAAGTCTAAATTTTCTTCTAGATCATTTGTAAAAGATGGTTCAGGAATGACTATCTCAGTTTTGGATATATTTATAGTTTCATTTGACGAAGATTTAACATCATTAGACTCAGTTAAAGCTGATTTACTATCAACAGATTCATTAAGTGTAAGTTCAAATTTTTTTTGAATATCCATTAGCTATCCCAAGGGCTTGATATACCAGTTTTTTGTTGAACTACTTTTTTGTTAGGCAAATCTCTTTTTAAATTGGATAAGCGGATAAAAAAATAAATTAAAATCCAATCAGAGAAGATGGCTAGGAATAAATAAACATAAGAAGATAGCTTATCCAATCTAGAAATTAAAAGGTTAATAACTTGACTCCATTCACCGAGATCCCTAACAAAAGTCATTTCTAATGTTCTTGGGAAATCAATTTGAACATATTTGGATAATTGTAAGGCTAAAATTTGATACGTAGTGGCTACATCTTCTAATTGTAATCTAACATCAGTTAACAAGCTTGCACCATCGCTGATTTCATTTTTTATCTTAATTAGCTTATCTTGTGCGTAAATTTCTTTTTGAAATATTTCATTTTTAGTAGCTTGTATTTCTTGATAATTTGCGTTCGTAAATTCCTTGCTATTTAGTAATAATTTTTCTATAGATGTATCATAACTGGCAATGATTTTGTCAATATTACTGCATTTCCCTGATCCGGAAAGCACCTGAAATGCAGGTAATTCGTCTTTGATTTTTTTAGCTAGTGCACTTGCCGCATATCCTTGTCCACAATTTTGCGGATTGCGTAATTCTTCAAAAAACATCTGTTTTAAATTTTCAACCCTATCCCTCTTTGCTTCAAGCACAGGGTCTTTTAATGCTTTATTTGCTGCAATAGCCAAGTCTTTAAACCTAATTGCAGCATTATCTATAGCCTCTTGGAAAATTTGTTTTCCCTCCAAATTAACCATTAATGAATTAAAAACTCCAACAGAACTTAAGACTAAAAGCAGTATAAAAAATGGTAAATTACCTTTAATTTTTTCCTTACTACTCCCTATAAATTTTGCAAGACACCAGGCTAAGCTGGCAAGAAATAGTCCCAATACTATTGCAAGTGCTTTATTTTTACTAACAAATAGATTGAAATAACCGTTAGCTAAAATAAAGAAAAAAACTATTGAGAAAATCAATACTATCCATTGAAATGTTTTATATAGAGCTACTTCTTCGTTATTATCTGTCTGTTGGCTCATGTTGATATCACTTGTTGTCTTTATTATGTCGAAAATACTGTGGATTATATTAACTTCAATATATAAAATTTATGACTCTGCTTTCAAATAGGCAAGTTTCATCACAAACCTACCTAGAAATTATTATAGTGTATTTTATGTGAATTTTTAGATATGCCGTTGGTAGGTAGCCTGACGGTATAAATAACGAACGTCCTTATGGAAAACAATTTTTGTCAGATGTGACCATTACTAAGCCAGTTACTTTTGAATCTTTTCTTAAGATAGTCTAATTGACTAGATTGCTTACAGTCAAACGTAACATATAGGACTTATCTTACAGCTAAGATAAAAAGCCCCGGTTGCTAACACAATCTGGGCTTTTTATCTACAGCAGCAAGCTTGAAGCCTAAGGCTTCAAAGCGGCACGATTACATCATATGCCGCCCATGCCACCCATATCTGGCATTGCAGCGCCTTTTTCTTCGCTTGGTGCGTCAGCGATCATGACTTCAGCACGTAGGTTGGTGTACCCAAGGGCATAAAAGGAACGAACCCCAACAATATTAAATCATTAATGATTAGTTGTTAATGAAAATTGCGCTTTTGGTGATGATTTTAGCTAGTCTGTTTGGTGTAAGCTGCTTACAAGATTGATATTCAGAGCGTATATTGGGAATACGTCACTAATAGTTTGATTTGTTGGCTTTTTCAAGCAATTCCATTCCACGTTCCGCTTTGTCCCGTCCCCGTTGGGCGCGGATTTCAAATTGTGTTTTTAAATCAAATTCAGCCAAAATTAACGTGGTGACTTCATCCAGCAAATGGTTGACACTCACGCCCTTGCTTTTGGCGAGTTCTTTAATGCGTTGATGTTTTTGATCAGGCAATCTCAGCGTTAACGCACTCATGGTCGGTCTCCTTGTGAAAGCTCTTCAGGTGTCATCAGTGCATTAGCGGGAAATAACAATTCGCCGCTTTTTAAGTCTTTAATGTTTCGTGACACGATACCTTGCGCATAACCTGCTAGAATCAATTCAATCAAATGGTTATCGCCTTGGGTGTATGAACCTTCCGAAAGCAGGAAGCTATCACTTCGGAAGCCGGGCCAGTCCCCATACATGCAGCCACAAAAACATTGGTGTCTATGACGATAATCATGCAGGCAATGGTAGCATATTTGCCATCACCGCAAAAACATCAGACGTTTTTTTATCTAAGCAGGATGGGGGCTTGAAATCGCAGGATTACTGGGATTACGCTTCGGAGTTGGATTCACGAAATAAAAAAAGCCCCGGTTGCAAACACAACCGGGGCTTTCCAACTTAAAGCAGCAAGCTTGAAGCCTAAGGCTTCAAAGCGGCACGATTACATCATGCCGCCCATGCCACCCATACCGCCCATGCCACCCATATCTGGCATTGCAGCGGCTTTTTCGTCGCTTGGTGCGTCAGCGATCATGACTTCGGTGGTCAGCATCAGGCCAGCAACAGAAGCGGCGTTTTGCAACGCGGTGCGGGTCACTTTGGCTGGGTCTAAGATGCCCATTTCTATCATGTCACCGTATACGCCAGTTGCGGCATTGTAGCCGAAGTTGCCTGAGCCTTTTTTGACTTCGTTGAACACGACTGAAGGCTCATCGCCAGCGTTAGCCACGATTTGACGCAGTGGCTCTTCCATGGCGCGACGCAGGATGTTGATACCTACGGTTTGGTCGTGGTTAGCGCCTTCAACGCCTTCCAATGCTGACAAAGCGCGCACCAAGGCAGTACCGCCACCGGCCACAACGCCTTCTTCAACCGCTGCACGGGTTGAGTGCAGGGCATCTTCAACACGGGCTTTTTTCTCTTTCATTTCGATTTCGGTGGCTGCACCGACTTTAATCACGGCAACACCACCAGCCAATTTGGCCAGACGTTCTTGCAGTTTTTCTTTGTCGTAGTCAGAAGTCGCTTCATCGGCTTGGGCGCGGATTTGTGCCACGCGGCCTTTGATTTGGTCTTCTAAACCTGCACCATCAATGATGGTGGTGTTTTCTTTGCTGATTTGTACTTTTTTGGCGGTGCCCAGTTGGTCCAGTTCGGCTTTTTCCAGGCTTAAGCCCACTTCTTCAGAAATGACAGTACCACCAGTCAATACGGCAATGTCTTCCAACATGGCTTTACGACGGTCACCGAAACCAGGCGCTTTAACCGCACACACTTTCAGGATGCCGCGCATGGTGTTGACCACTAAGGTCGCCAAAGCTTCGCCTTCAACATCTTCAGCGATGATCAATAAGGGGCGGCCTGATTTGGCAACGCCTTCCAATACTGGCAACAATTCGCGGATGTTGGAGATTTTTTTGTCGTAAATCAGGATCATCGGGTCTTCCAACTCGACGCTCATGTTTTCTTGTTTGTTGATGAAGTAAGGTGACAAATAGCCACGGTCAAACTGCATCCCTTCAACTACATCTAAAGAGTTGTCCAAGCCTGAGCCTTCTTCAACCGTGATAACGCCTTCTTTGCCGACTTTTTCCATTGCTTCGGCAATGATGTCGCCAACAGAAGCGTCGGAATTGGCAGAGATGGTGCCTACTTGGGCAATGGCTTTGTTGTCGGTGCAAGGCGTGGCGGCTGCAACCACTGCTTCAACCACTTTAATAACAGCCATGTCGATGCCGCGTTTCAGGTCCATTGGGTTCATGCCTGCGGCAACGGCTTTTAAGCCTTCGTTGACGATGGATTGTGCCAAAACAGTCGCAGTAGTCGTGCCGTCACCGGCCACGTCAGACGTTTTTGAGGACACTTCTTTGACCATTTGTGCGCCCATGTTTTCGAATTTGTCTTTCAATTCGATTTCTTTAGCAACTGACACGCCATCTTTAGTGATGGTGGGGGCGCCGTAGCTTTTGTCCAAAATTGCGTTGCGGCCTTTAGGGCCCAGGGTCACTTTAACTGCATTGGCTAAAATGTTTACACCACGTGCCATACGGACACGGGCATCATCACCAAATAATACGTCTTTTGCTGCCATTTTTTTAATCCTAAATTTGTTTGTGTGTGATTGTCGTTTCTAAAAGGGTAGGTTAATCCGGTGGGATTAGCCTAAAATGCCCATGATGTCTTCTTCACGCATGACAATGACTTCTTCACCGTCAACCTTAACTTCGTTGCCTGAGTATTTGCCGAACAACACTTTGTCGCCGACTTTCACTTCCAAGGCACGGATAGAGCCATTGTCCAACGGTTTGCCTGCACCCACCGCCAACACTACACCTTGGCTTGGTTTTTCTGCGGCTGAACCGGGCAATACGATGCCACCAGCGGTTTTAGTTTCTTCTTCAACACGTTTGACAATAACTCTGTCGTGTAACGGACGTATGTTCATCTAATTCTCCTAAGATTGAAAACAAGGTTAAAAAATTGTTGGCACTCGCCTGTAACGAGTGCTAATGATAATGGGCTTTTGCAGTCTGTCAAGTTCTTTGGCATTATCTTGTGTCTTAAACCATCTATCACTTTGCTATGAACGATAACCAACTACTCCGCTACAGCCGCCAAATCATGCTGCCGCTTTGCGACATTTCCGGCCAGCAAAAATTGCTGGCTGCCCGTGCCTTAATCGTCGGGGCAGGGGGGTTGGGTTCTCCCGCCGCGCTGTATTTGGCTGCCGCCGGTTTGGGGTCGATAACAATTTATGATGATGATGTGGTTGATTTATCCAATTTACAAAGGCAGATTGCCCATCACACCCCTGATATAGGGATGGATAAAGTTATTTCAACCCGGCAAACACTAAATCGCTTGAACCCTGATGTGGAAGTGCACGCCATAAAGCAGCGGTTAATGGGCGAACAACTTGAAAATGAAGTGAAAAAAGCCGATGTGGTGTTGGATTGCAGTGATAATTTTAGTACCCGTTTTGCCATTAATAAGGCTTGTGTGATGCATCAGGCTGCCTTGGTGTCGGGCGCAGCCATCCGTTTTGAGGGGCAAGTGGCGGTGTTTACGCCGGGGCAAAACAATAGCCCTTGCTATAACTGCTTATACCAAAGCGAGGGGGAGGAGCTACAGAATTGCGCAACCCACGGGGTGATTGCACCCATTACCGGTATTGTCGGCAGCATTCAGGCTTTAGAGGCTATGAAGTTGGTGCTGGGTATTGGTGAAACACTGACGGGGCGATTGCTGTTGCTGGATGGCCTGACGATGGCATGGAGCAGCTTGAGCTTGAAACGCAACCCGAATTGCCCGACTTGCGGCGGCCTGTGAGCCAATGGGGCGGGCGTTCTGCTGGAAAGCCCGTCCGGTTTTGTTGCTGATTTTATTGTTGGGGTTTTTTATTAAGCAAGTTTTGGGCAAAGCGGATAGCGTTTTCCGCAAGGTCGTTAATGGCGGACGGGCTATCGCCATGTGGCTCGGTTTCGCCAAAGGGCTTGGCATTTTTGCCCATAAATTTATAAATAAAATAGCCTAGCGGCGCGAATGCCGCAGCGGCAATGATAAACATCAGGATAAACAGTTCAATGACGCCACCCATAAAAGCCTCCTCAGTATTTGTAGTTTTAATTGTCTTAGTGTTTTTAGGGAATGCTGATAATACACCTTTAAAAACAGGTTGTGCAATTAGTCTGTTGGCGTTGGTCTAATGCCGTTTATTGAGTGTTTTTTTTGGGAGGGCTTGCAAACCGGCTACATGTTAATGCTGGGCGGCCTTGGCTGCTGCCCTTGTTGCGACAGCGTAGCAAAAATAAAATCCTCATAACGTCTTTTAAAGTCTTGGTCATCAAGAAATTTCCGGTATATCTCGGTTTGGGTAAACAAATACTGGTGCATCAGCTCATGCAGTTTTTTGTTTGACAAATCCTTGCCATTGTCCCGGTCAGAATGCATGATATTGTCTATCAGTATTTGATCTTTCTTCATGCTATCAGGGATTTGCCGGGTCAGTATTTCGTCCACCTTATCCTTGTCAGTCCAGTCTATATCGCCAAAACGCTGGTTAAATGCAGCCAAGATATTTTCCAGCGTATCCAGTTCCGGCTCACTTATGCCCCCGCCCACGCCTACCGAAATAGGGTAAACCACGCCCGTTTGATCATCCAAGCTAATTTTATCGGTGCCTTGTCCAGAAGGCCGGTAACTGTCCATGTCAACGGCATCAATAATGCCCTGGGCAAGGTCTTCGTCGCCTTCTATAACCAGTTTTGGCGACAGGTATTTCAAATACTGCCATAGCTGTTCCCAATAAATGCTGTTAAAATCCAACAACCTTGCCAAGTAACTGTAAAGCCTTAAAAAGGATTTGCTTTTAGATTTAAAGTCAATTTTTTGCGCTAGGGGCATAGCGTCAAACAGTGCTGCTGACGCATCAATAATAGGGTCTAAAATATCCCTTGGCGCATTGCCTGAATAACTTACAAAAAAGTCTTTTACGGTGTCCTCATCGTAAATTTCAAAGTCTGCCAACGCGTCAACCAAATCATTAAGCTTGTTCGGGTCGGTTTTATCACTCAAATAGGTGGCTGTAAAATAAGGGTCGAAAGCCGCTTTGATGTCCTCTACGGTATTGTAAAAATCCAGCACAAAGGTGTCTTTTTTGTACGGCTTTAACGCCCTGTTCAAGCGTGACAGTGTTTGCACCGCCTGGACCCCACGCAATTTTTTATCCACATACAAGGTATGCAATAGCGGTTGGTCAAAGCCTGTTTGGTATTTGTTGGCCACGATCAAAAAGCGATATTGCTTTTTTTTAAAGTTTTTGGGTATATCGTTTTTATGGCTGTCGAAATTGTTCATGGACACTTCATCATGGTGGTTGCCTTGATAGACGGCAGTGCCAGAAAAGGCGACAATCGCTTGGTAGGGCGAATTGATCTGTTTTAGATAAGTGTCAAAGGCCTGTTTATATTTGATAGCCGAAGCAATACTTTTAGTGACAATCATGGCCTTGGCTTCGCCATTGATTAAGTGCCTGACATCACGGTGAAAATGGTCAATCATGATTTTGGCTTTCTCGCCAATGGCAAATTCGTGGCCTTCCACATGCGCCCGCAATCTTCTTTGTGCCTGCTGGGTCTCAAACAGTGGATTGCCCTCCACCGATTTAATCAGCTTATAAAATGACTGGTAGGTGGTGTAATTTTGCAAGACATCCAAGATAAACGCTTCATCAATAGCTTGTTTCATTGAATATAAATGGAACGCCTCAAAAGCGGTTTTGGCTTCGCCGTCTTGCACATAAGACCGGGGCACACCAAAGGTTTCCAGGGTTTTGTTTTTAGGGGTGGCGGTAAAAGCAAAGTAAGAACCGTTTTTTATCATTTTACGGCTGGCAATCAACGCATTGATTTTGTCTTCCAAGGTCTGCTCTTCCCCGTCGTCGTCTGCTTCGGCCTGTTTATCTGCCAACACCGCATTCATTTTCCCCGAGGTGTCGCCACTTTGGCTGCTGTGGGCTTCGTCTATAATGATGGCGAATTGCAACGCCTGCAAGTCGCCCATTTCTTTGAGCAAATGGGGAAATGTCTGGATGGTGCAAATAATGACTTTCTTTTTGTTGGCAAAGGCTTCTCTCAGATGGCTGGTTTTGCTGCCACCGGTGTTGGTGATTGACGCCACGATGCTTTTGGGATAAGCAAATTGGCTGATTTCTTCGCTTAATTGCCTGTCCAAAACCGTCCGGTCGGTAATCACCAGCACCGAATCAAACACGTGTTTTTTGCCTGCCTGATCAAATAAACCGTGCAGTTGATGGGCCAGCCAGGCAATGGATTTTGATTTGCCGGAACCGGCCGAATGTTGGATTAAATACTTTTGCCCTACGCCATGCTGTTTGGCGTGTGCCAAAATTTGCCGGACAGCGGTGAGTTGATGGTAACGCGGAAACAGCATTTTTTTGCTTTTTTTGCCGGTGTCCTCGTTGGTTTCTTCGATCACTTGGGCGAATTTCTCAATAATATTGCTCAAGGAGTCTTTGCTTAACACCGCTTGCCACAAATAATGGGTTTTTAAGCCATGGGGGTTGACCGGATTGCCCGCCCCAAATGGCGGCAAGGGCTTGCCATCGTTTAAGCCTTTATTGAAGGGGATAAAAAAAGAGGCCTTGCCTTTCAGTTCCGAACACATAAACACCTGCTCGGTGTCGGCGGCAAAGTGCACCATGCAACGGGCAAAAGACAACAGCTTGTCTTTCGGGTCTCTGTCGTTTTGGTATTGCTGGATGGCGTTTTTGACCGATTGCCCGCTTAAGGGGTTTTTTAATTCACAGGTTAAGATGGGGATGCCATTGACGGACACTGCCAAATCCAAGCGCTTGTCATGGTTGGGGCTGTATTTTAATTCCTGCGTGATGGAAAACCGATTAGCGGCATAGCGCCCAATATCCGTGGCATTAAAAGCCGAAGCGGGCTTGTGGTAAAACAAGGCAATGCTTTTGTCATGATGCTTGACCCCTTTACGCAACAGCTCAACCACCCCCAATGCTTTGATTTTACTATCCAGCCGCACCAAAAAATCGCGCTTGCCTTGAGCTTGTATCATGGCATAAGCATCGGGTTGGGTAGCGGCAATAAAGGCCAAAAGCTGCTGGCTATCAAGGCAAAATTCGCGGTCAAATTGCGTCGGGCTAGTTTCAATAAACTGCTGCTCATTAACCAAATAATGGCTGATGAACTGTTGCAAGCCTTTTTCTGAGGTATCGGTAAATGTCATAAGGGCTGCTTTTATCGCGGGCTAATTTTCAGGCTATTGGGTGCTATACGCACAGGGTGGTGAACAAGTCCGTGACATCAACCGCAAGGTTTGGGAATAAAAAAGGGCTGGCCTGGTCGTCATCGGTGTACATGGCTTCAAGCTGATAAGCCCCTTGGGCATTCAGCACAAATTGATGGATGGCACGTTGTTCAGGGTAAACCAGCCAGTATTCGGTCACGCCGCTTTCTTCGTACAGGGCATATTTGGTTTTCAGTTCCCGTTTGGAATTGCCTTTGGACAATATCTCAACAATCCAATCCGGCGCTCCGTTGCAGCCTTGGTCGTCCAGCAATTCAGGCCGACAAATCACGCATAAATCAGGCTGCACTACGGTGTGGATGGCTTGGCTAGCCAAGAGGGATTTTTTTCGGTCATATAGGCGCACATCAAACGGGGCGGGGAACACCTCGCACCGTTTGTTTTGCAAGTAGCCACCAATCGCCAACAATAATTTTCTTTCAATACGTTGATGTTCAACACTGGGGGCGGGTGACATCGGCATGATTTTGCCTTTGATCAGCTCCACGGCATCGCTGAATTGCCAAGTGATATAGTCGGCGTAAGAGTAGCTTTGGGTCAAGTCCAGTTGTTCCAATCGGGTAATGTCAGGCATGGCTTAATCCTGTCCTGATGGGGCTTGGCGTTTGCCGGTGACCAAATCGGTGATTAAGGCTTCGCGGTATTCTTTGATGGCGGTTATTTCTTGTTGGGCTTTGGAAATGGCAAGGTCAATAATCTGGTGTTCTTTTTTTATAAATTCAACTATCTGTTTTTGTTCATCTGTTGAGGGTGGATATGGCATTGTTACATCACGAAGTTTAGAGCCATAAGTATGAACTATGATTTCACCCTTTGCAGAATTAAATTTTTGATATTTCGCTATAAAACTGTTTTGAGAATAACTAATAAAGTGGCTGTCAAAAATAATTTGTTTGAAAATAATAATATCTCCGCCTGCATATGTTTTTTGATCGCTGTTAAACAAAATGCATTTACCAATATCTTCTTTCGTTTCACCAGAACCTGTAAACAGCAAATCTCCTTTTTTCAATTGTACTGAATTTGTTGCTGTCTTTTTTGATATTTTATTAACAATATTTTCGGCAACAATATCGTACTTAGTATAAATATCACCATACAAAATCGCACTTACATCTTCTATTGAATCAGCTAAGGTAGTTAGCTCTGAACGGGTTATATTCCCGCCTTTTGTAAACCTCCCTATTGTTCCTAATCGTCTTATTTCCCAATGTACGGGAATTTTCCCTAATTCAGTTTGCTTAAGCTTTACTTTCTTATCTAATCCGAGCGTTACACATTTATTAATAATTACTTTTTTTTGTTCTTCTAATAACTCAATCAACTTTTCCTTGTTCCGAATAAGCCTGTCTATTTCGTCATTTTTTTTTTCCAAGTATCCGACGATACGGTTTTGCGTGTCCAATTGCGGGACAATGCTGTACATGCGTTTGAAGTCAGTATAACGCAAGCTCAATTGGTCATCGACAATACCATAAGAAAATCGCTTACTGTAATTAGTATAAAAAGGCGACCGAAACAGGTAGTGAAAGTAGCGAGGATTAATCTTTATTTTTTGTTTTAGAATAATATAGGCCGGGCTAGAAATACCTTGATAATTACTGTACCCTAAAGCCCCTTGCCACATGCGCATTTTGTTGTAGGCAATATCACCAACTTTTACCAGTTTGTATTTGCTTTTATCTTCGTTGCTGCTGTCCTTTTTTATATCAACATCTGTTTGCTTTATAACCCCTTTACCAATGGTTACAGAAAGCAATGCTTCATTACCATGATTCCGATCAATACGTTCCTGAAAAATAGCAATATTCGGCAATAACTGCCAGCTTTCGGGCAATTGCTTGACATAATCATAATCAACCGGATAGTAATGCGGGTAGGCTTGTAATTGCACCATGTCAGTCACTCTCATCCACGTTTAAACTTTGCAAAATTTCTTCCCATTTGTGTTGCAGCAAGACTTTGTTAGGCAGTTGGGTTTCATAATCCGCCACCAGTGTAGGCGATAAAGTGCGGCTGAGTGCATATTCCACCACGGTGTCATCTTTGCTTTTGCATAACAGGATACCAATAGAGGGGTTTTCGCTGGCGGTTTTTATGTCGCGGTCCAGGGCTTCCAAGTAAAAATTAAGCTGGCCTAGGTGTTCGGGTTTGAAGCGGGCAATTTTTAGTTCTATCGCCACCAAGCAAGTGAGCTTGCGGTGGTAAAACAGCAAGTCGATGGCAAAATCCTGATTGCCCACTTGCAGGGGGTATTCTTCGCCCATAAAGGCAAAATCGCGGCCAAATTCCAGCAAAAATTTGCTAATGTTGCGGCTTATTTGATGCTTTAGGTCTTTTTCGGTGTGACTGTCGGGCAGGTGCAGCAATTCCAAAACGTAGCTGTCTTTAAAGACGTTGGTCAGGTCTTGCGGCAAGTGGCTGTTCAGGCTTGTAAGCTTACTGTTGCTGAGCATCACCCTTTGGTAAGTGGATGCATTGATTTGCCGCTCCAGCTCTCTGGAAGATAAGTGTTCTTTAATGGTCAGTTGCAGGTAAAAAGCCTTTTCTTGTGGCGATTTACAGGCGGAAAAGATCAAGGTGTGGTGTGTCCAAGGTATTTCTCTCAGCATTGCTGAGAGTTTTGGCTCATCTTTGTAGGTTTCGTAAAACTGCTTCATGCGCCACAGGTTTTGTGCGCTAAAGCCTTTGATGTTGGGTTCGGTTTGGGCAATAAAGGCCGCCAAGTCTTTGATGACCGCTTTGCCCCATGCGTTGCTGCTGACTTGTTGGTGCAAGTATTCGCCAATCGTCCAATACAGTGCCACCAATTCTTGGTTGACGGCTTGGTAGGCGCGTTGCTTGGCGGCAACGATAAGCCCGGAGACGTATGAAAATTGCGGTTGGAGCGCCATTATTGCTTTTTCCTGCCGCCATTTTGGGCCACCAAATAGCAGGCGTAGCGGGTTAAGGTGATGTCATCTATTTGAATTTGCGCGCATTTTACAGCTTCGATCACCTTCCTGACCTCAGGAAAGTGATCGTCGTTATGTTCGCCTGCATGGGTGCAGGCAGCTTTGGCTTTTTGGATGACTTTTTCAAAGTTTTCCCATTTGCTATAGCTTAATAGCTTTTGCAGAGCCCGTGCGCTCCAGCATTCTATGTCGTCAATTTGCATGGCGACGGCTTCAAAGTCTTGAAATAGCTGTTTTATGTCTTCAGTTTTCATTGCTATTCCCCGCTAATTGCTGATAATTTCTTTAAGAATGCCATCGGTTTCTTGTTCAAGGGCGAAAATTTCGGCGGTGATTTGTTCAAGGCTGCGCGGCGGCACATAGCGGTAAAAATAGCGGGTGAAGGAGATTTCATAGCCTGTGACGGTTTTGCTGTGGTCTATCCAGGCATCGGGGATGTGTTGCAACACTTCGCGTTGGAAATAGTCGTGTATGTTTTGGTCTAGCGGTACGTTTTCGGTGTCGCGCAATTCGCTGTCGGCTTCGTAGTGGGTTGTGCCATCGGCGTGGGTTTTCTTTATCACCGGTGCGGCATCTTCATTTTTCCAGGTAATGGCATCAAGTATGCTTTTTAGTCCTTTGGCATCAAGCGTTAAGCCTAATGCTTCAAGGGTGTCGTGCAGTAGTGGCAAAAAGCGGTTGTAGTCATGAAATGGCTGGTCGCCGATGTGATCCGCTATTGTTTGGGCCGTTTGCAGCACTGCCAAGTTGTTTTGCCATTGGCTGAGACTTAACAGCTTGTTTTTATCGGCTGGCTTTAGTTTAATCTCGTGCTTGTGCAAATAGGCTGCTATTTTGTCTTGGTAGTTGGCCAGGTTGTTATACAGGTCGTCGCCAAATTGTTGGTAAGCCCATGCCATTTCTTCATACAGGCTTTTGTCAAAGCGCAAGCTGGCAATAGCTTGGGGGGTAAATTGGGCGGACAGGCGCAATGGCCGTTCAACGGTGATTTTGTGGTAGCCAAAATGGCTGTTCGGGTAGATTTTGGAAATGTCGGTTGCCGCAAAGTCCATGTATAGCTGGGTGATGGCGGCAATATGGGCGGCAGTCATGGCACAATTTTTTTGACCTAGGTTTTTACGCAATTTTTCATACAGGTCTATGGCGTTGATGAGTTGCACTTGGCCTTTGCGGTGGTCTGCCTTGCGGTTGGTCACAATCCAGATGTAGGTGGGGATGCCGGTGTTATAAAAGATATTTTTGGGCAAGGCGATAATACATTCCAGCCAGTCGTTTTCAATGATGTGTTTACGTATTTCGCTTTCACCGCCACCTGCGTCACCGGTAAACAGGGCTGAACCATTATGGATGGTGGCAATGCGGCTGCCCAGTCCGGTGTTGTGCTTCATTTTGCTGACCATGTTCAGCAGAAACAGCAGTTGTCCGTCAGAAATGGACGGCAAGCCGATTTGAAAACGCTGGTCTTTGATGTTTTGGCTGCCTTTTTTGCCGCGGTCGGTGACAATGGCTTCTTCGTCTATTTTCCAGGTTTTGCCATAGGGCGGATTGGACAGCATGAAGTCGAAGCGCTTATCGGGGAAGGCATCTTTTTGCAGGGTGGAACCGTAGGCGATGTTTTCGGTTTTTTCGCCTTTAATCAGCATGTCGCTGGTGCAAATGGCGTAGGTTTCTGGGTTGACTTCTTGCCCGTAGAGCATGAATTCGGCAATGTCGCCGGTCAGCTGCTTGGCATAATGCTCCGCTTCGGTGAGCATACCGCCACTGCCACAAGCAGGGTCGTAGATGTGGTAAGCCCCTTTGGTTATTTGGTCTTTTACAGGGGTGAACAAGATATGGGTCATCAGTTTGATGATTTCACGCGGGGTAAAATGTTCGCCCGCTTCTTCGTTGTTGTCTTCGTTAAATTTTCTTATCAATTCTTCAAACACATAGCCCATGCCTAGGTTGGTTAGGGGCGGTAAGGTTTCGCCTTTGCTGTTGGTGGCTTCATGGGGGCTTAGGTTGATTTCAGGGTCACATAATTTTTCTATCAGCAAATGCGTCAGCCCCGCTTCTTTGAGCGTTTCCAGCTGATTGCGCAATTTGAATTTGCTGATGATGTCTTGGATGTTGGGGCTGAAGCCATCCAGATAGGCTTCTAGGTTGGTGTCTATGTGGTCGGCATCGGTTAGCAGGGCGCTGTAGGACAATTCCGGGCGGGCTAGATTTATTTTAAAGTTGCCCATTGTATAGTGGGAGGTGTTCCAAAAGCTGTAGCCTGATTGGCCTGACAAGGCGTTTTTGTCATCAATCTGTTGGCTAATCAAAAAGGCATTGGCTTCCAGCACTTTTTCTTTTGTGGGCACTAAGAGTACGTCCAAACGCCTTAAAACTGTGAAGGGCAGGATGATGTCACGGTATTTGCCCCTGACGAAAACGTCACGCAGCACGTCATCGGCAACGCTCCAAATAAAACTGACGATCTGGTTATGGGTTTTTGGGTTCATTGGGTGGCGGAGTCAGGGCAGTTAAAGCTTGATATTGAGCGAGTGCAACTTACGGTATAGGTGGGTCCTTTCCATGCCTACTGCGGCGGACAGTTTGGCCACGCTGCCGCCGCTCCTTTCAAAATGATATTCCAAGTAGGTTTTTTCAAAATGGTCGCGGGCTTCTTTTAGCGGCAAGTTGAAGAAGTCCGGCACGGTGGCGGTGCTGTTGGTTTCGCCGGCGCCGTTGCCCAAGGCTGCTTTGGCTTCTTCCAGTTCTATGTCTTCGCCAGCACCCAGTATCATCAGCCGTTGCACCAGGTTTTTCAGCTCGCGGATGTTGCCTCGCCAGCTGTAGTTGCGCAGGAAGTTTTGTGCTGCCATGGAGAAACGGCGAAACGGCAGTTTGTCGCGGTTGACGTAGTAGTCCACATAGAAGCTGAGCAAGTTGGGTATGTCTTCGCTGTGTTCGCGTAAAGGCGGTATGCTTAGGGTGACTTCGTTGAGCAGGTAGTAGAGGTCTTGCCGGAAACGCCCGGCTTTTACTTCGTCGTCCAGTGGGATGCGGGTGGCGGTGATGATCCTGACATCGACGTGTACGGCTTCGCTGCCGCCGGCCCGCAAGAAGGTGCTGGATTCTAGGGCACTGAGCAATTTAAGTTGGGTTTCTTTGTCCATGCCGCCAATTTCACCCAAAAACAGGGTGCCACGGTGTGCCCGTTCCAATAATCCGGGGTAGGTTTTACCGCCTGCCTCTTTGCCAAAAAATTCCACCGCCGAGTTTTCCGGGGAGATGCTGCCGACCGCCACATTGATAAACGGGCCGTCGCGGTGGGCGCTGTTGTTGTGCAGGTAGCGGGCAAACAGTTCTTTGCCTACGCCCGCTTCGCCGCTGAACAATACGCGGGCGTTGTGTTGGGCAAGCCGTTTCAGTTGGTCTTTGATGCGGGCGAGGGTGGCACTTTTGCCGACCGGGTCAATATCGGACACCAGTTGTTGTTTGAGCCCGGCATTTTCTTGTTGCAGTTGGCTGGTTTCCAGGGCGCGTTCCACAATCAGCAGCAGTTTTGCCAGTGAGAGCGGTTTTTCCAGAAAGTCATAAGCGCCCAAGCGGGTGGCTTCGACTGCCGTTTCCACCGAACCGTGCCCTGACATCATAATGACAGGGCAAATGACTGGGTCTTCCGCCACCCATTCTTTAAGCAGGGTTATGCCGTCTGTGTCGGGCATCCAGATGTCCAATAAAATCAAGCGGGGTTGCAGGGATTTTTTTAATTGGCGGGCGATGACTGCGTTTTCGGCCATAGCCACTTGGTAGCCTTCGTCTTCGAGTATTTCACCGACCAAGCGGCGAATGTCGGGTTCATCATCGACGATTAAGATAAGGGGGGAGGATGTGTTCATGGTGGTCAGTTAGGTTTGTTAAGGTGGCCTACAGGCAGTTGCAGGATAAAGCCAGCGCCTTGACTACGGTTGGCATCAACCCAAATGGCGCCACCATGTTCTTCGACGATTTTCTTTACAATTGCCAAGCCGAGGCCTGTGCCCTTGGCTTTGCTGGTGACATAGGGTTCAAATATTTGCTCGATTTGCTCTTCTTTAATGCCAGGGCCATCATCAAACAGGGCCATTTCGATAAAATCGGTGTTGTTTTTTTGTAGCCGGTGTACGGTTATGTCTATGTTGCCTTTGCCGTTTATCGCTTCCAAGGCATTTTTTATCATATTATGCAGCACTTGCCGGATGCTGACCGGATCGCCTTGGATGATGAGTGGTTCCTGTGCAAATTGGGTGTGGATGGCGATGCCTGATTTTAGGGCATAAAGGGCCAATACGCCTTGGATAAGTTCCGGCAGGTCGATGCTGACGTTGTTTTTTTTGGGGGGCTTGGCATATTCTGAGAAATCATCCACCATTTCTTTCATGGCTTCCACTTGTTGCACAATGGTTTTGGTGGAACGCTGCAACATGCCTAAATATTCATCGCTGAGTTGGCTGGATAAGCGCCGCTGCAAGCGTTCCGCTGAAAGCTGGATTGGGGTCAGCGGGTTTTTAATTTCATGGGCAAGCCGCCTGGCCACTTCCCCCCAAGCGGCGTTTTTTTGGGCTTGTATCAGGTCGGTGACATCATCAAATACGATCACCGCACCAACGCGCTGGCCTGATTGGGAAAATAACGGGGTGCCACGGCACAGCAATTCTTGGCGGCCTTTGCTGCCCAGGAAGGCGATACGTTGCTGCCATATGTCGTCGGCTTGTTCCATGAGGCGGTGCATGGATTTGAGCGGCTCTGACAATTCCGGATAGCGGGTGGTCAGTTGCGGTAAGGTTTGGTTGATAAATTGGTTGACGGGGATGCGGAAAATCCGGTATGCGGCTTGGTTTGCGGTGCGTATTTTGTTGTCGGCATCGAAGCTGATAACGCCAGCGGTGAGGTTGGCCAGGATGGTTTCAAGGTAGGCCCGTTGGTTTTCCACTTCTTGTCCAGCTATGCGCGATTCATGGCTGGCTTTGGCGATACGTAAGGTCATTTCGTTGAATGATTCCACCAAAAAGCCTAGGTCATCGTGGCTGGTGACAGGCAATTGTTGGTCGTATTGGCCCGAGGCCACCGCTTGGGTGCCTTTGACCAAGGCTTTAACGGGGGCGATGATGTTGCGGATACTGAAAAAAGACACCCATATAGCTGCCAGCATACTCATTAATAATACTAATGACAAGGCCAGCGAGAAGCTGATTTTTAAGGAATGGCGCAGGTAGTTCAGTTCTTGGTAGCGGATAAATTCAAATTCCACCGAATCGGCCAAGTCTGCAATCCTGACCGGCACGGGGTAAAGGGCTTGCAGGTAATGCGGGGTTTCGCTGTTTATGGGTACGATTACCCGGATCATCAATTGGCCTTCATGTTCGGGTGCTAAGGCGACAAATTCGTTGTTTTGCCGGAGCTGCAGCCAGGTGTTTTTGTCCGGCATGTGCGGCAATATTTCACTGGGTGTGCTGCTGCTGGAAGCAATTATACGTTCTGGGCGGGAAAACAAGGTCATTTCGGCAGCGTCTGAAAGCGCCCTAAGGTTTTCCAGTTTTAGGCTGGCGAGGTGTTCGGAGGCTGTTTCCAGGCTTTCTGCGGCCAGTTTGGTTTGTTTGAGATGCCAGCGCATACGTTGGTCAAGCGAGGCTTGGCTAAGTTCCAGCGAATCTTCCATGGCCCGGTCAATTTCCACGTTGAACCAGCTGTCTATGCCTTGATGCAAAAATTGCATGGAAAAATAAAAGACGATGGCGGCGGGCGATAAGGCCAATACCACAAACAGCGATACCATGCGGATAGTCAGGCGTGACCCGGCTTCGTGCTTTTTGAGTTGCAGCGCCAGTGTGTAGATGTTGGCGCAGACCAACACCAGCAGTGCGATTGAGCCTATGATATTGATCAGTAATAGCCAGTTATAGATGCCGCTGAGTTCGGAGGCTTCTTGGGTGGCACTGCTCATCAGTTGCAGCAACAGCAACACCAGCCCAAACAAGGCCAGCACCGATAGATTGGCGGGCAATCTTATTTTGTCAAAGGCCATAGTGTCCACGTGCTGGATAAGTCCCAATGGGGATCAATAGCGGCAATGGGCCGCAACGGCAACGGCAGGCGGTCGTCGTCAAAGCTTATTTTTAGTTCGACGTAGTGGCTTAGGTTGGCGTCAATGAGGTTGCTGTCTATTACGGGCAGGTTGCGGACAGTGGACATGAGTTCCATGGCGGCCGATAGGGTGGCAAAGCTTTGGCTTAGTCCGGTTTGTGGATTGGCCCATCGGTATTGGTTAAGCAATGCGTGGTAGTCAATCCGGAAGGCTTGGTTTTGGGCCAGCAAGGATTTGTCCCAAAGCCAAGGGCGGCGTTGTTTTAGGTTGATGTGCAAAGTCCAGTATAAGGGCACGCCGTTTTTTAGGGCTTCAATGGCGCGGTCGCTCAAGCGGTAGTGGATTTGTGCGGACAATAGGTAGCTATGGCCTTGTAAAGCCAGTTCCGCTTGGCTGATTTCGGCTGCATAGGGGCTGGCGCCGCTGGGCAAGGGGGTCAGGCTTATCAGTAATAGCACCCCTGCTTTAGTGTTTACGCAGCAACGCATAGTAAAAGCCATCCATACCGGCCATGCCGGTCAAGATTTGTCGTCCGTGCAAACCGGTAACGCCCCATTGGCTGTTGCCGGGCATTGCCAGAGGCTGTTCGGTTGCATCGTCATGATCGGCCAGAAAGCGGGCAATTTGTTGCTCATTTTCTTGTTTGAAGATGGAGCAGGTGGCATACAGCAACAGGCCGCCCGGTGCGAGCATGGCCCAGGCAGCCTGTAATATGGCTTGTTGGGTGATGGCAAGCGGGTCTATGTCTTCAGCCCGGCGTAATAGCTTGATGTCGGGGTGGCGGCGGATGACACCGGTGGCCGAGCAGGGGGCATCGACTACTATGCGGTCGAACAATTGCCCGTCCCACCAAGTGTGGGGTTGGCTGGCATCGCCTACTTTTAGGCTGGCGTGTTGGCCTAGGCGTTGCAAGTTGTCCTGTACTTGCGCCAAGCGGCTGGCATCAATGTCCACGGCGACCAGTTCTTGCAAGTGTGCTTGTGTCTCCAAGATGTGCGACGTTTTGCCGCCCGGCGCGGCGCAGACATCCAAGACCCGTTGTCCGGCTTGGGCATTGAGCAACCAAGCCGCTAATTGCGCGGCGCCGTCTTGCACGGAAACCATGCCTTCATTAAACCCCGGCAATAATTCAACCGCGACGGGGCGTTGCAGGGTAATGGCGGAGGGGCAGCAGGCACTGGTTGTGCAGCCTAGATTATGGTCGGCCATTTGCACCAAGTAATCTTCAAGCGTGGTCTTGGCGAGATTGACGCGTAAGGTCATGGGTGGCTGTTGGTTATTGTGCAGCAAAATGTCGGGAGCTTGTTCTGGCCAGTCTTGGCGGATACGTTCAATAAGCCAAGCGGGGTGGCTGGTGGCGGCCGTTTCCACGCTGTTGGCCTGTTCTTCCAGCGCTACCTGTTCGCGCAGATAATTTCTTAAAACGGCGTTGAGGACAGCTTTTGCCCAGGGTTTTTTGTTGGCTGCCACAACAGTTTCCGAAACGGCGGCATAAGGCTTAAGGCGCATGTGCGCTAATTGGAACAATCCTGCCAAGGCGAGGGTTTTTATTTCTTTGTCTTTAAGTGGTTTGTCCAGCAGTGTCGAGAGAATGAAATCGAGTCGGTGGTAATGTCGGCATACCCCATAGCACAGGGCTTGGATAAAGGCTTTGTCTTGGGGGGAGTTGATTTTGGCAAAGGCTTGGTCAAGTGCGGTGGTCAGTGATAGGCCATCATAGAGGACTTTCATCAATATGCGTGCTGCAATTAAACGTATGTTCACCGGATTGTTAGCCTAATATGATGCCGTGGGGCGATTGGGAATTAAGGAATGCGTGGCTGTCTATACGCTTGCCGCCGGGTAATTGCACTTCGCGCAGCCGCAGTAAGCCTTCGCCGGTCACTACGTCCAAGTTTTTTTCTGCACAGACTACGGTTCCGGGCGGTAGTGCGCTGGTGTGGGGTAAGGCTTCGGCTTGCCATATCCGCAAAACTGAACCTTGATACAATGTTTGGGCAACCGGCCAGGCATTGAGGCCGCGCACTTTTCTGGCCAGCAGTGGCGCAGGTTGGGACCAGTCCAAAACCGCTTCGGCTTTGTCCAGTTTTTCTGCATAAGTCACTAGGGCTTCCTCTTGGGGGTCAGCTTGGGCGGTGCCGTTGGCGATCTGGGCCAACACTTTGGCTAGGCCAATCGGCCCTAGTTGTGCCAGTTGGTCATGTACATGGCTAGACGTGTCTTGTGGGCCAATGGTATATTCTTCTTTAAGCAGCATGTCGCCAGCATCAAGTTTTAAGGTGATTTGCATGATGGTGATGCCGGTTTTAGTGTCACCCGCCATGATAGCGCGTTGGATGGGTGCCGCACCGCGCCAACGGGGCAATAGCGAGCCATGTACATTAATGCAGCCTAGCGGGAACATGTCAATCACCGCTTGCGGCAAAATAATGCCATAGGCCACCACCACCATCAGGTCTGCCTGTAACGCGGCCAATTGCCGGATGTCATCAGGGTCTTTAAAGGATAGCGGTTGCTGCACGTTGATGCCTGCCGCCAGTGCCAGGGTTTTGACCGGGCTGGGCTGCAGTTTGCGCCCCCTGCCGGCGGGACGGTCGGGTTGGGTGTAGACGGCACAAATGTCATGATCGGAAGCGATCAGCATTTGCAGGGTAGGGACAGCAAATTCGGGAGTCCCGGCAAATATAATCTTCATGATAGGTCATTTCCCTTTGTGGATTTTTTCTAGCTTTTTCTTGATAAGCTGGCGTTTCAGTGACGACAGGTAATCGACGAACAGTTTCCCGTTCAAGTGGTCAATTTCATGCTGGACGCACACGCACAATAATTCGGTGGCTTCAAATTCAAAGCTGGCACCTTCCCTGTCCAAGGCCTTCACCTTGATATGTCCGGCACGTGTCACTTTTTCGTAAAAGTTGGGCACTGACAAACAGCCTTCTTCTGATTCTTTTATACCATCTTTTTCGAGAATTTCCGGGTTGATCAAGCACAGCGGGCTATTTTTTTCTTCGCTGATATCAATCACAATCACCCTTTGCTGGACATTGACTTGGGTGGCGGCAAGCCCCACCCCCTTGGCGTCGTACATGGTTTCAAACATGTCATCGACCAGTTTTTTTACTTTGCCGTCAATATGGTTGACAGGTGCGGCGGGCTTCCTTAAACGTTCGTCAGGAAACTCGAGAATGGTTAGCAGGCTCAACTATCTCTCCTATAGGATAATGTAATAGTGAAATTCTAGCTGAATTCATCTAAACTTAGAACGTAGCCGGGGCAACTTTAAAGGATATTGGCTTATATGTCGGCAAATTAATTTTTTAGGCCATAGAATCGGCTTGGTTTATGCTTGCTGGCAGCGAATACGCGGCATAGGGCGCTGTAAGGTTTTACCGGAAAATGACCGGTGATTGTGTGCGGCACGCCCATTTGATGCATAGGCCAGATTAGTTGCGCCAGCACATTGTTTGAGTGACTCATCATCCTTCCCACATTTTAGATAAAGAACCAAGACCCTGAGCATTTCCGCCCCCATAGCGACAGAAAATATTAAGTTTTGGCTTGCGTTGTTGCGTGTGCCAGGCCTAGGTTGCCGGACTTTTCTTAAAATCTTGCAAACGCATACCCCACCCGAGTTGTATGCGGAGCCGCCGCGAGCTTTAGCGGCATTGGGTTTAAAGGAGGTGCTGGTTGCCGCCATCAAAAACCCTGATTGGGCGGGTATTGAACAGGATTTGTTGTGGTTGGGGCAGCCTAACAATACTGTTGTTCCATTTAACGATGCGGCTTACCCAGCACTGCTTAAAGAAATTGCCGACCCGCCGCCGTTGTTGTTTGTGCGGGGCGACGTGCAGTTTTTGGCTATGCCGCAGCTTGCCATGGTCGGCAGCCGTAACCCGTCGGCTCTGGGCAAAGAAACCGCGTTCAGTTTTGCCAAAAGCCTTAGCCAGCAGGGCTGGGTGATAACCAGTGGTTTGGCTTTGGGTATTGATGCCGCTAGCCACCAAGGGGCATTGGCGGCTGGTGGCCCGACCATTGCCGTTGCTGGAACGGGGTTGGACCGGGTTTATCCGGCGCAAAACAAAGACCTTGCCAGTGCGATTGTGGACAGCGGCGCCATTGTTTCGGAGTTTCCGCCCGGCACCACGGCGAAAGCCAACCATTTTCCCCGCCGTAACCGCATTATCAGCGGGCTTTGCCAAGGTTTGCTGGTGGTGGAGGCGGCTAAGCAAAGCGGTTCTTTAATTACGGCACGGATGGCCTTGGAACAAAATCGGGAGGTGTTTGCCATTCCCGGTTCTATCCACAATCCTTTAGCCCGTGGTTGTAACGCATTGATTCGTGACGGTGCCAAATTGGTCGAAACGACGCAAGATATTCTTGAGGAATTAAGCCAATATATTCAATATGATGAAGTTGATGTGCCGATAATGGGGCAATCAATGCTTGACCTTGAGCAACAAAAATTATTGAATCTAGTCATGTTCAGCCCGACTTCCATCGACAGCTTGGTTGAAAATGCCGGATTTTCGGTTGAAACCGTTTCATCCCTGTTATTAATTTTAGAATTGCAAGGTTACATCGAGGCAATCCCTGGCGGTTGCTATACCCGTATCAAATAAACAACGCCTATTCCTAATGAAAGAAAATATTTTTGATGTCCTGATGTACTTGTTTGAAAACTATATGGAAGAGGAGTTGGAAATTCTTCCTGACAGTGATGTCATTAAAGTGGAATTACAAGAAGCAGGTTTTGAAACATGTGAAGTCAACAAGGCTTTCGATTGGTTGGAATCACTTAGCCAGCAGCGTGCGATTACGCCTATGGTGACTTCGGCTTTCCGGATTTTCTGTCGTCAGGAAATTGACAAGCTTGACTTGGAGTGCCGTAATTTTGTTTTGTTCCTTGAGCATAGCGGCATACTTAGTTCCGCTAACCGCGAGATTGTGATTGACCGGGCCATGGCTTTGGACAACGAAGAAATTTCTTTGGAAAAATTAAAATGGATAGTGTTGATGGTGCTGTTAAGCCAGCCTGATGAAGAAGTCGCTTTTTCCCGAATGGAAGACATTGTTTATGATCTTGTGCCGATGTATATGCATTAACGGATTATGGCCATGCTGAAATCATCACCTTTTTGTGCGATTACATAAATGAGCAAGAATCTAGTCATCGTAGAATCGCCCGCTAAGGCCAAAACCATTGAAAAATACTTAGGTAAGGATTTTCAGGTATTGGCTTCTTATGGTCATGTCCGCGATTTGGTGCCAAAAGAAGGCGCAGTTGACCCTACCAATGATTTTGCTATGAAATACGAAATCATTGAACGCAACCAGCGCCATGTACAAGCCATCAGCAAAGCCCTTAAAAGTGCTGACACGCTGTATTTGGCGACTGACCCTGACCGCGAAGGTGAAGCGATTTCTTGGCATCTTTACGAGTTGCTCAATGATAAGAAACAACTGAAAAACAAGGCCGTGCATCGTGTTGTTTTTCATGAGATAACCAAGAAAGCGGTCACTGATGCCATTGCCCATCCCGAACAACTGGCCATTAACCTGATTAATGCCCAACAGGCGCGGCGGGCATTGGATTATTTGGTGGGCTTTAATTTATCGCCGTTGTTGTGGAAAAAAATCCGCCGGGGCTTGTCGGCGGGACGGGTGCAAAGCCCGGCGTTACGTATGATTGTCGAACGCGAATTGGAAATTGAGGCGTTTGTCAGCCGTGAATATTGGTCGGTTGAGGCGGCGTTGACCGAACAGGGGCAAGCTTTCAAAGCCCGTTTGACTTACTTGGACGGTATCAAACAAAGCCAATTTAGCATTACCGACCAAGACAGTGCGGAAGCAGCCAAGCAGCGATTGCTGGACTCCGCAGACGGTAAGCTGATGGTCAGCAAGCTGGAAAAAAAGCAGCAAAAGCGCAATCCCGCCCCCCCGTTCATCACTTCCACATTGCAACAGGAAGCCTCGCGCAAACTCGGGTTTACCACCAAACGCACCATGATGGTGGCCCAGCAACTCTACGAAGGCATTGATATTGGTGGCGAAACAACGGGGTTGATCACTTATATGCGTACCGACTCGGTCAATTTGTCGGTTGATGCGGTGGTCGATATCCGTGCACTGATTGCAGAAAATTACGGTGCTGATAATGTACCCAAAGAACCGCGTGTTTTTAAGACCAAATCCAAAAACGCACAGGAAGCCCATGAGGCGATCAGGCCCACTGTGCCGCGCTATTTGCCAGCCCAGGTCAAAAGCTATCTGAGCATTGAGCAATTTAAGCTTTACGAGTTGATTTGGAAGCGCACCATTGCCTGCCAAATGATTCATGCCACGTTAAACATGATTGCAGTTGACTTGACTTGTGGTGATGGGTTGCATGTTTTTAGGGCCAGTGGTTCGACTATTGCCACTCCGGGGTTTATGACGGTTTATCTGGAAGGCAAGGATGACAGCAAGGAAAGTGACGATAAAGAAAGCTTTCTGCCGCCGCTGGAAGAAGGTCGTCCGGTTGCCTTGAACGATATTATCGCCGCCCAGCATTTTACCGAGCCGCCCCCGCGTTACGGTGAGGCAAGCTTGGTCAAGGCATTGGAAGAGCATGGCATTGGCAGGCCTTCGACTTATGCCACCATTATATCCACCTTGCAGAACAGGGAATATGTCACGCTGGAAAACAAACGCTTTACGCCGACCGATGTCGGGCGCATTGTCAATAAATTCCTGACCGACCATTTCACCAAATACGTTGATTATAATTTTACCGCCAATTTGGAGGATGAGTTGGATGCGGTGTCACGTGGGGAAAAAAATTGGATTCCGTTGATGCACGATTTTTGGGGGCCGTTCACCGCGCTGATTAACCAGAAAGAAGAAAGCGTGCAGCGTAAGGATGTCACTCAAGAAGCGATGGATGAAAAATGCCCTGAATGCGGCAACCCGTTATCCATCCGTTTGGGCCGCAATGGCCGTTTTGTCGGCTGCACCCATTATCCTGAATGTTCTTATACCCGTAACCTCAATGATGACGGCGGTGGCGCAGAGGAGCCAGAAGTGCTGGCGGGCCGCACTTGCCCCACCTGTGCCGAACCACTGGTGTTAAAGGCAGGACGCTATGGCAAGTTTATTGGTTGCAGCGGGTATCCAAAATGCCGTTATATTGAGCCTTTGGAAAAACCATTGGATACCCATGTCGCTTGTCCGCAATGCAAGGCTGGCAGCATCCTTAAGCGTAAATCCCGCAATGGCAAGGTGTTTTATTCTTGCTCCGGCTACCCTAAATGCGATTATGCGTTGTGGAACGCCCCGATTAAAGAAAGTTGCCCCAGTTGCCATTGGCCGCTATTGACCGTTAAGGAAACCAAGAGCCGGGGGGTGGAAAAAGTCTGTCCGCAAAAAGATTGCAAATATGCCACGCCCTATGAGGGTGATCCGGCTGATGTCCAAGGGCCTACTGCAGTGCCATCTGGGATGCCGGGCGGTGGCGGGTCAGCTGAGGATATATGAGTAAGGCTGACATTTTGCGTTTACCAACAACTTAAGTCTTTTTAATCGATCAAGGAGAAAAAATGGAAAGTCTATTCAAGCCATTGCAAATCGGCGACGTGACGCTTGCCAATCGTATTTTGATGGCGCCACTGACCCGTTGCCGGGCGGAAGCCGATCATGTGCCGGGCGCATTAATGGCGGAATATTATGCCCAACGTGCCAGTGCCGGGCTAATCATCGCCGAAGCGACCATGGTTATGGCAGGCAACTCTGCCTTCTGGATGGAGCCGGGCATTTACTCGGAAGCGCAGATTAACGGTTGGAAACACGTCACCGATGCAGTGCACGCGGCTGGCGGGAAAATATTCCTGCAAATTTGGCACGGTGGTCGGGCTTGCCATCCCCTGCTTAATAACGGTGCACAGCCAGTAGCGCCCAGTGCCTTGGCCATATTAAACGATGAAGTGCATACCCCCGAAGGCAAAAAACCTTATGTTGTGCCACGCGAACTGACTGATGACGAGCTGCCCGCGATTGTCGAAGGATTTAAGAAAGCAGCACAAAATGCCAAAGCCGCTGGTTTTGATGGGGTGGAAGTGCATGGGGCGAATGGCTACCTGCTGGACGGTTTTTTACGCGATGGTGCAAACAAACGCTCTGGGCCGTATGGCGGCAGCATTGAAAATCGGGCCAGGTTAATGCTGGAGGTTGTTGAAGTAGCCTGTGAGGTTTTTGGCAGCGGGCGGGTAGGCTTGCGTATTTCTCCACTTAACAGCTTCAACAGTATGATTGATAGTGACCCCATTGGCTTGTCGACGTGGCTGGCAGAACGCTTGAATGATTATGACTTGGCTTATTTGCACGTCATGCGCGGCGATTTCTTTAGCCAGCAAACAGGCGATGTGATGACACCAATACGCGCCCATTATAAAGGTGCTTTGATTGGTAACATGGGGTATACGGCGGAAGAAGCGGCTAACGCCATAGCTGAAGGCAAGTTGGATGCGGTGGCTTTTGGTGTTAGCTTCCTGGCCAACCCTGATTTACCCAGCCGGTTTAAAAAAGGAGCTAGCTTAAACGATCCTAATCCTGCCACTTTTTATTCGCCAGGCCCAGTGGGTTATACCGATTATCCAAAGAGATAGCGCGAATAACAAATCCAATTCTAAATCTGCCTGCAAGTAGGGCCTAAATATAAATACTTTATGCCTGTATTGTTTAGCTTTCCAATTGAAGATATTGATATAGAAGTTGCAAGTCTTGCATCTGAACTTCATTAAATCTCACGATTAGCATATCAACTATCAATAACTATCATCACGTTAGTCAAATTTTTTCCATCAAACAAAATGAATTAATATTTACATCAATAATGGCGAGAAATCACTGTACTGCCGTGCATAGTTTCCGTACGCTTAAGGACTTAGATTTATTAACGGATGCACAAAAAATTCTTGATGAAGCATACCGATTATGGATTCCCGAAATTAGTCACACAGATTTCGCTAGCGGACGATTTTTAGGATTGGTTTCTGAAAATCTGAATATCCTACATGTTGCAATCGATGTAATTGCTAGCTCAGATGCCTGGAATGTTTTTAATATTCTGAGAAATATTGGTAATGCATTGCCGTTTTTGATCAACATAAATATGAATGATTTAGCTGGGTTAGCAGCAGCTCAGCATTCAAAAACATTAGGTGATTTTGCAGCCGGTATTTTTTTCGATCAGGTTAGTAACTATTTATCAGCGCATCCTATGTATGCAAAAGAACTGTATACACTTGTCCGAAAAAATATAGCCGCAGATGAAAATAAGAATTTGTACCGCGCAGCTTTAATCGGTATGGCTATGGCAGGTCAAGCTAATCAAGCCACTGAGATTGCACTTAATGATGCAGGCTCTGATAGCATCGATATTTCAGTAACAGCGTTGTGGGTGCTGGGATATATGTTAGTACATTTGGAAAAAGAGCCTAGCTTAAAAGGTCGTTTACAGGCAACATTGAAAAAGATGGCCTATCATGCCGATTCAAATATCAGATTGCAAGCTTTGAACTCCTTGTCTAAATGTGCTGTTTTGCAACCTGTGTTAGTTGCCGAACTATTGGCTCATGCTAAACCAAAAGACCAAGAAGCACTGCAGGTACTTAGTGAATTCATTTTTATGAATCTTGCTGTCATCCAAAATCACCCACATCTAACCGATATACTTTATGCATTGATGGATTTAAATGTAGAGCGTACGCATGATTTTGACCATATGCTTTCACAATTAATAAAAAATGGCAATTATGATCAAAAAATATGTGCAACATTACAAGGTTGGCTTATCAAACATCCCATCAGCATAGAAGATGGTAGCTGGAATACAAGCTTTGAGCAAAGTGTAAGGGAGTTAGAAAATAATAAAACTCTATTATCGGAGTTAATTACTCGCTGGCTAGTTTCTGATGAGCAACTACTGGGACATGCTTTTATGGAGGTGACCAGTCATTTATGGGGACATGGTGTCAATAAGCTTGTTTTTTCAAAAGATATTATTGACACCTTAAATTATGAGGACATTAAATACCTTGTTCGGCGTTTACTGGGCTGGACGTGCTTTGAAGAGCCTCTAATTTCACTTGCGTTTTCGCTGTTAGATACGAAAGACGCGCAACATAGAACTTTTGAGTGGGTATATGAACTTTTGGTTAATGCAATAGGGCGAAATTACCTTCAAGGAACGTTGGAAGCGATTAAGGAAAAATTGAACAACGCCACACCAGAAATAGTAGTTTTATTACAAAGAACCGAAAATGAACTACTTGCTTATGCCGATACGATGCAGAAATTGCCAAATAGAATTGAACTGTATCCGCCTATTCCCATGCGTATAAGGCGAACAATTGCGCTAAAAAAAGAAAAAGAACTTCGGGATGCGGTAGCAAAAGCTAATGAGCAATGTACATTTCAGCAATTATTCACAAAAGTCCCCCTTAAAGCTGGAACGGGCAATTTTTCAATTTTTGCTAACAAAATTAGTGTGATCAATCGCCTTGGCTCCCATTCACTTTCTTACACTTTGCCAGCACAATTTGTTATAGACCCTCTTAACTACGAAATTACACGTTCTATGTATAAGTTTGCCAAAAGAGGCGATGAATGAAGCTAGTTATTTCCGAATATCTGCGTTCCCTCAAAGAACGGGATGAGCTTGATCGTTTATTACCAAACCTATTGCTGGAAATGGGATATGTGCCTGTTTCGCGGCCACAAACAGGTAATCGACAATACGGAGTGGATATTGCCGCCAGGGGCAAAAATGCAGAAACAGGGGAAGATGAGTTACTTCTGTTGGTGGTTAAACAAGGAGATATTGGGCGAGGTGAATGGAATGGTGGCAATCAGTCCGTGCGCCAAAGCATTGACGAGATTTTTGATGTCTACTTGAAATCGTATTTAGAACCCCAAGATAAAAATCGTAGTATTCGCATTATCCTTGCCACCAGCGGTGATTTAAAACAAACCATACAAAGCAATTGGAGCGGTTTTGTTAGCGATAACCAAGAAAAGGCATGTATTAAATTTTGGGGAGCGGATGATATCGCTATTCTGATCGAAAAACATCTCCTGGATGAACATATTTTTCTTGATGAAGATCGTCGCCATTTACGGCGTGCGCTAGCATTATCCGGCGATAGCGAGTATAGCAGGCAAGATTTGCATCATTCGCTGAAAATCTTGGAAGCGGAACGAAGAGAAGCGAAGATTTTTAGTCCCCGATAGCCATAGGGCCGGGCGGGTTGCCGTAGCGTAGCGGAGGCAACCT
>Ga0208259_1000036_pt1 | contig 50765 bp, 50 predicted proteins | sample CryBogCBH22May08_FD_184618 | JGI IMG/M metagenome (GOLD analysis project Ga0208259, IMG submission 184618) | Freshwater microbial communities from Crystal Bog, Wisconsin, USA - CBH22May08 (SPAdes) | ecosystem: Environmental > Aquatic > Freshwater > Lake | place: Crystal Bog, Wisconsin, USA... | reverse complement strand
GTTTTGGCATACGCCAAAACCGGACCGGCTGATGTGGCTTGTGTATGAACGGGTGAATAAGCGGATATTAGCTGATTGCTTTGTTACCCTAATATTATCATAGTAATAATAAGCATAAAGTGCTATAAAATTGGAGCGTTTGCAATGAATTTTATCGGCACTTTATTAGGATAAATGGTATAAGCTCCAATCGTCTGACGTATAGACGGAGCGATGTATTTTGTATTGCGTTACGGATAGAAGGGAAAATCCTTTTTGCTTTTGGGTGTATCCTACTGAACCTGTTAATTGCAAAAAGATTGGAATGATAGCCGGGGCCAAAGGCAACGCCCTAATTAATTAGCTAATTTGATAATGTGCTAAATAATACAATTTAAAATACAAACAAATCCGCAATAACCAACACAGCGAAGACTACACTTGCTATGCCATTGGCGGTCATGAAGGCTATGTTTACCTTGCTTAAATCGTTGGGTTTTACCAGGGAATGCTGATAGAGGAGCATGGCTACAAATACGGCGATACCTATCCAGTAAATCCAATGGAACTGTCCGTAATAACCGGCAGCAATTACACAGGCAGCACTGATAATATGCAGTAGCTCGGACACTCTTAATGCCCTTACTTTTCCGAGGCGGGAAGGGATGGAATATAAATCGTTGCTCTTATCAAACTCTTCGTCCTGCAGGGCATAAATAATATCGAAACCGCTTACCCAGAATATTACGGATAAGGAGAAGAGCACGGGCACCCATGCAAACACGCCCGTTACAGCAAGATAAGCGCCTATAGGGGCAAGCGAGAGGCCGAGACCTAACACTAAGTGACAAAGTGCGGTGAAACGCTTGGTGAAGCTGTAGAACAGGATAACAAACAAGGCCACAGGGGAGAGGTAAAAGCATATAGAATTGATAAACCAGGTGGCGATGGTAAACAATACGCAATTTAATATTACGAAGCGCAACGCACTATTAGCCGAAATGATTCCTTTGGGTATTTCGCGAATGGCAGTACGAGGATTCTGTGCATCGAAACTACGATCGAGATAACGGTTGAAAGCCATTGCTGCACTACGTGCCGTAACCATGCAAACCAATACTAAAAAGAACCTGAATCCATAACGGAAATACCATGGTGCTGAATTGGTGATGGATTCGCTTTTCATTACTCCCAGACAAAAGCCTATCATAGCAAAGGGCATAGCAAAAATGGTATGCGAGAATTTGACTAAGGAGAGATAATTTTTTATTTTGTTCATATAAAATTCTTGTTGCTGGTTCCTGGTTACCAGTAACTGGTAACTAGCAACGGCCTAAAATTATAATAACTGTTTGCGGGTTAGTTCCCAGAGCACAATACCTGCAGCTACCGAAATATTCAGGGAGTGCTTGGTGCCAAACTGTGGTATTTCGATACAGCCATTGCAGGCTGCAATTACGCTATTATCCACCCCTTCTACTTCGTTGCCGAAAACTACGGCAATATTATCTTCTATAGCAAAGCTTTCGAGGGAAATACTTCCTTCGGCCTGTTCTACAGCAAACACTTTATACCCTTTTTCTTTCAGCAGGTTTACAGCTTCCATAGTGGTAGAAAAGTAATGCCACTCCACCGTTTCGGTAGCACCAAGTGCCGTTTTTTGTATATCGCGATGAGGCGGTTTTGGCGTATAACCGCAGAGATAAATAGCCTGTATTAAAAATGCATCGGAAGTACGGAATACACTGCCCACATTGTGCATGCTACGAACATTATCGAGGATAACAACGATCTTCTTTTTGTCGGCCTGTTTAAATTCCTCGACAGACATTCTCCCAAGTTCATCCATGCTTAATTTTCGAACCATATTAATACATCGTGAGGCGTGAGGAATACAAGGAGTGAGGAGGGAGGAGTGAAGAGATTGGAGAATACATTTATTGTGTAATTTATTTTTCTATCTCTTTAGTGTTGCTACCTTAATTATTTAATGAATGTGCAGTTGAAGCTTCCCCCGTTAATGTCAATCTTATTTCCTATTGGGTTTTTTACCGTTACATGATAAGTACCTATTAGGGTATCTGCAGAGTAGGTAGTAAAATTTACCAAACCAGAAATTATAGAAGAATCGGTAGTGGTGGTATATAGATCATTTACGCCAGTACCAATCTGATAACTAGCCTGTGCTTGTTTAGACCCCAAACCATACGTATTGAACTTCAAAGGCCCTCTGAAAGTAAGGCTAAATATTCTATCTGGATTTTTGTTTAAGATCGCATTGAGGCGATAAATAGGTACAGGAACAGAATCGGTAGACCACACTTTTTCTAAGAATATATTTTCGTCAGACACTTTAAAAGCGGTGCCGGTATTGCTTGGCAGACCTGTAATAACCCCTTTATTGACAGGAACAACTACGGCGCTGTCCTTTTTGCAGGATAATATCATTAAAGAGCTAATAAAAGCTATTGTTGCAAGTGAAAATATTCTTGACATGTTTTAATCTCTGTTTGAGACAAAAATATTCAGATTTATAATACGAAGAGCATTTTAACGGTAATTAACGAAAAAGGGGGAATACAAGGGACAAAGGCACTAAGGCACAGAGACACAAAGTAATACGGGGAGGAAGGAGACAGGAGGTAGGAGCCAGGAGAATACAAGGCAAAGAGGCAAGAGGCAAGGAGGCAAAGAGTAATACAGCTGAACACTTTACGCTTAATGCTAAATACAAATACAGAATAATAACTGCATTAAAATGTATTGTTCTGCATTCAGCTTTCTGCGTTTTGCGCTCTGCGCTCTGCTTTCAGCCTACAAAAAAGGGATCGATAATTTCTTATCAATCCCTTTGGATATATAGTGAGTAGTATGTAACTAATCTGGTTTTTTGCCGTCTAGGAAGGTATTGATGGAAGAGATATTGGTATTATCATTCTCGTCTTTTCCTACGGTATACTTGCTGTAGAAATTCTCTACAGAAGTAAGGGTATTACCAAATAATTCCATGTTTCTTCTGATATAAGCAGGAACAGTTTCGAACTCGTTATTAGGATCTGCAGCATTCATATTGAAAGATAGAGAACGCAGTTTTTGTAAACGTTCAGCAGCTCTTTTTCTTTGTTCTTCTGTTTCGTCCATTATCTCGTTGGAAAGATTTACCGGAGCATGGTATACAGGCTCATCGATAGCACGTTCTGTAACCTGGAATAATTCTTGCTCCTCTACTTTAAAAGGAACTGGCACAACCTTTGGAGCATGTTCTATTTCATCTTCGTGCTTAACAGCCGCTACGGTATTGAACAAGTTTATTTCCTGAATTTTCACTTCTGCATTTCTTTCCTGCATGGTGATATTCAGTAGATTTTCTTTTTCCTCCGTTTTAGTCTCTTCCTCTTTTACTGTTGCTTGAAAACTAGAAGCAATAGTATCATCTGCATATATATTGCTTGGACGGGATAAGAAAGCTTTTTCCAGTCTGTCAACCACCTGAGGTTGCTCTACTTCTTTTACCTCTTCTACTTCCTGTGTTTCTTCTACATGCGTATCAACTACATACTCTTCTTCGGTCTGTAATTCAAACACCAATGGTTGATCGTAATGGTACACTTCCGGCTCAGCCTTTGGTGCTTCTACCGGTGCTACTTCTTCCACGATGGTTGGCATAAGATAGCTTTCCATTTCAGCATTGCTGAAATTAAGTTCTGGAGCAACTGTCTTTACTGGTTCTTCCACAACAGCTTTCACTGCAATAGGAGCAACAGATTGAGTCATTTTTTGCTCTTCCCCTTCTACGCCTAAAGTCATTACAATTTTCTCAGGAGCAGGTTCTGCTTTCTTTTGAACCACTGGTTCTGCAAAAGGATCTTTAGCATCGAAACCAGTAGCTATTAAAGTAATAGAAATTTTGCTTCCAAGAGTATCATCATAACCTTGTCCAACTATCAGATCGGTACCTTCACCAGCCTGCATTCTAAGGTAGTTGGTAATCATATCAATCTCATCCATAGTAAACTCATGTTCGCCTTCTGCAGTATTGATATTGATCAATACCCATTTAGCGCCCTTGATATCGCTATCATTCAATAATGGAGAGTTCAATGCTTCTTCGATAGCAACCTGTGCTCTGTTTTCACCTTCCGCTTCTGCCTTACCTAAGATAGCCACACCACCATTCTTCATTACGGTACATACATCGGCAAAATCGACAATGATATGTCCGCGGCTATTAATAATATCGGTAATACATTTAGCAGCTGTAGCTAATACGTTATCCGCTTTAGCCCAGGCTTCTTTCATTTTAAGATTGCCGTATTGTTGTCTTAATTTTTCGTTGCTGATTACCAGTAAAGTATCTACGTAAGGGGTTAACTGACGGATACCTTCCTGTGCCTGCAATAATCTTTTAGGCCCTTCGAAAGCGAATGGAGTAGTAACGATACCAACGGTAAGAATGCCCATTTCCTTACACACCTGTGCAACGATAGGAGCACCACCTGTACCAGTACCACCACCCATACCGGCAGTAACAAAAGCCATCTTGGTATTAAGTTCCAGAATGCTTTTAATTTCCTGCAAAGATTCTTCAGTAGCTTTCTTTCCTACTTCAGGATTTGCTCCAGCACCAAGACCTTGCGTAAGGTGTGGCCCAAGCTGTACTTTATTTGGAACGAGGCTTTGTTCTATTGCTTTAGCATCTGTATTGCAGATTACAAAATCAACCCCTTCAATAGATTGAGTGTACATGTGATTAACGGCATTACCGCCGCCGCCGCCAACACCCAACACTTTGATGATGGAAGATTTTTGTTTTGGCAAATCAAAATGAATCATAGTAACGGTATTTAATAATTAGTAAGTAAGTTTTTGTTTTCTAAGTTTTCTTATCCTATATGTTTATCGTCTTCTTCTTTAAATAAATCGACAAGGCTCATTTTTATCTTGTCCCAGAAACCTGAACCTTTCAGCATTTCTTTACGAGCAGTAACATCTACCGATATTTCGTCAACCGGAGTAGTTGTCTCTGGTATATCATTAACGGTTTCGGTAACTACCTGTTTCAAACTATTTGGAACGGAAACCTTTGTAAAAGTTCTTTCGAATTCTTTATGCTTGTTATCGAAATCGTTGTACCCTTTCAGAATTAATCCGATACAGGTAGAATACATTGGCTTCTTCAGCTCATCAATATGATTGCTTACCAGATGCTCGTTAGGATAACCAACTCGTGCATTTAAACCAGTAACAAATTCGGTTAACTGTAATAAATGTTTCAACTGTGAACCACCACCAGTAAGGATGATACCACCATTCAGCATTCTGCTATCCATACCAACTTGTTTAAGGTGATAAGCAACAAAATCCAGTATCTCGCCCATTCTTGCCTGGATAATCAGCGAAAGATTTTTCACACTGATTTCTTTGCTAGGCATTCCTCTTAAACCAGGAATAGTAATATATGCATTGGCCTTAGTTTCTTCTGCCAGAGCAGAACCAAACTGAATCTTCATTGCTTCAGCCTGTGTCTTTAATACCCCTAAACCTTTTTTGATATCATCGGTAATATTTTCACCACCAAAAGGAATAACAGCAGTGTGCTTCAGGATACCTTCGTGGAAGATAGCCAGATCGCTGGTACCACCACCAATATCCAATACAGCAACTCCCGAGTCCATATCCATACCACTCATTACAGCGCTTGCACTAGCCAATGGTTGCAATACTAAATCTTTGGTTTTTAGATTGCTTCTTTCTACAGCACGATCAATATTTCTGATGGCATTTTTATCACCAGTGATTATATGGAAAGAGGCTCCAATTCTTACACCCATGTAACCAACAGGATACTTGATATTCTGATAATTGTCCACACTAAACTCTTGTGGAATAACTTCTATTATCTGATCTCCTGCAGGAATAAATGTTTTCTTTTGATTCTCTATCAACTGATCTACTTCTGACTTCTGGATTTCAATATCAGAGTTTTGTCTAACGATATCCCCACGGGTTTGTAGACTCTTAATATGATGCCCTGCAATACCTACATAAACCTCGTTGATTTCTAAATCCGGATTGTTCTTATAGCAATTTTCTAAAGCCTGTTTAATAGAGTCAATAGTCTGGTCGATATTTAAAACCTGACCATGTTGTACCCCACTACTGTTAGCTCGGCCAAATCCAAGTATCTCCAGTTTCCCCTGTTCGTTCTTTCTGCCAGCAATAGCAGCTATCTTGGTTGTACCAATATCTAATCCAACAATAATAGGTGCCTCATTTTGACTCATATAGGTTCGTTTTTTAGGATATTAATCCGTTTACAATTAATTATTTTTATTCATCACCGCCTTCGGAACCAACGGTTTTTTAATATTTTCTTTCTTATTTATACCACTACCAATAGATGTTAACGCATTATTAGTAGGTTTATTTTGTTTAACACCAGAATTTTTAAAACCATTTTTACTAGTATTTTTAGCATTGTCGGAATGTTTGTTTCCAGAAGAATCTATACTCGGTTCTATTGTTGGCAAATTCCCTGCTGTTGTATCTCTGATTACAGTTGCAGAATCTACCCCATAAGTAGCTGCAGTTTTGGAAGCTACCACCTGATTATCATACTCTACATTCAGTCTGGTATATGCCGACATATCTTTTGCATAAAATACGTTCTTGTAAAATGCTTTCAGCTTTCTAAGCTTACTATCTAAAGAATCGGTAGAACCAAATTCCACCAGGTGATTTCCCATAGCAGGTATCAGTTCGAATGTTGCTCTTGGGGTAATATTTACCTGTGCAATCTGTGCATTCCAGAAACTATCGCTGGTAATTTTATTCACCAGCTTTACCGTATTCTTCAACAACGAACTATCTGGTGCAGACAAGGTATCTTTATTGCTGGTGAAGCCTGTGATAACTAAAACTCTTGCACTTGCTTTACCCGTTAAAGGCAATCTATTTGCATAGCCATCAATATAGAATGATTGATTATCTACACAGAAAACTCTTGCCTTAGGTTCTCTTTGTTTTACAGATACTTCCAACACATTTTGTTTATCAAAGAACAACTGCACATCTCTGATCCAATGATTCTGTTTTATAACATTCTCTAATGCAAAAAGATTGATGGCATTAATCTCTTTACCTATCACAGCACCATTGATATTTACCAATTCTATCACATCGTTCTTCTCTATAAAGCTTTCCTGGTCTACATTTTTAATTTCTACATTAATACCTACACAAGCATGGTGACTTTTAATTCTGGAGGCAGCTCCCAACAGGACAATAGTTACCACCCCTGCTGCAATCCAGCAAGATGTAATAATCCTGTTTTTAAGAAGCTGATTCATTTTCATTTATTTAGTCTCTAAAATATTTTTAACCGGAATCACCAATGTATCTATATCTCCTGCCCCTGCTATTACTACAATCTTTGGTTTATTATTATTCATCCATTGTTTCAATTCCTCTTTACCCAATACGCTTTTATTTACTGCTGTCACCTTATCTAGAATCATATTACTATCTACTCCTGGCATTGGTAATTCTCTTGCAGGATATATAGGTAATAAAATCAGTTCATCTACAAGACTTAAGCTATCCGCAAATTCTTTGGCAAAGTCGTTTGTTCTGGAGTACAAGTGTGGTTGAAATACCAGGGTAATCTTCTCCCCTTTATACATATCCTTTACCCCTGTAATCAATGCTCTTAACTCCTCTGGATGATGCGCATAATCATCTATCAGTACATGCTCTTCGTTCTTAATAATATATTCAAACCTTCTCTTTACGCCTCTGTAAGCAGCAACAGCATCTCTGATTTTTTCGTTATCAATCTTCAGGTGTTTAGCCACTGCAATTGCTGCAACTGAATTCTCGATATTGTGCATACCGCCCATGGATAAAGCGATATCTTTTATAGTCTCACCATTAATGGTAATATCATACATATAAGAACCATTTACTATTCTGATATTGGAAGCGAAACAATCTGATGAAGGATTGTTGTAGCTATACGTTTCTTTATCAGGGTAGGTGAACTGAACATTATCTCCTATACCATATTTAGTAATCAGTAATCCTGATGTTTTCAATTTCTCGGAGAACTGAACGAAGGTCTTCTGCAACTCTTCCTTGGTACCATAGATATCCAGATGATCTGCATCCATAGAAGTGATGATAGCCACATCGGGTTTCAACTTCAGGAAGCTTCTGTCGTATTCATCTGCCTCTACTACCACTACATTATTTGGATCGCTCCAGAAATTAGTTTGATAGTTAGCAGAAATACCCCCCAGAAATGCATTGCATCCATAACCCGAATGACGAAGAATATGTGCCACCATCGAAGTAGTGGTTGTTTTACCATGTGTACCAGCAATACAAATATTGAAAGATGTTTCTGTAATTATCTGCAGTACATCGCTTCTCTTTAAAACCGGATAACCATTATCCTTATAGAAATTTAATTCAGTATGATTTGCAGGAATAGCAGGAGTATACACTACAAAGTCTACTTCCTTTGGAATCAGTAGTACATTATCCTCGTAATGAATATTAATGCCTGATACTTCCAGTGATTTAGTAAGTTCAGTAGCCGTTTTATCATAACCAGAAACAGTAGCTCCTTTAGATATAAAGTATCTTGCCAGAGCACTCATACCTATACCGCCTACCCCAATGAAATATACTTGTATATCCTTTGGATTATTGCTTAATTTCTGACTGATATTTTGAACTGTTTCCGTCACTGATCTTTACTTTTTATATAGTTTAAAACTGTTTCAGCAATGATAGCATCTGCATCTATCTTGCCAAGGACAGCAATATTTTTAGTTAGTTGTTCCTGTTCATCTTTATTGTTTGCAAGGCTAATGATGGCCTTACCCAATTCAGCTTGAACCGCTGAGTCTACAATCATTTTTGCAGCATGTTTATTCACCAGTTCCACTGCATTAGCCGTTTGATGATCTTCTGCCGCAAATGGATAAGGCACAAAAATGACAGGTTTCTTTACCACACAAATTTCCGCCACAGCCATTGCCCCTGATCGGGATACTACGATATCAGATGCAGCATATGCTATACTCATATCGGTAATAAAATCGCTGATCCAAACCTTACTATCTTTTACTACAGCTTGATACTGAGCAGCATTTCCTTTACCTGTCTGCCAGATAACCTGAATATCTTCGCCTATTATTTCGTTGATGCTTGCAGCAATAGCATTGTTGATGCTTCTTGCTCCCAGACTTCCACCTGTAACCAACAGGGTAGTTTTATCTGCTGCCAGTCCGAATGATTTCAATGCTTCGTAGCGGTCAATCTTTTGCTGAACAATATTTTTTCTGATAGGATTTCCGCTCTTAATAATATTGCCTGCTGGGAAAAATTTATCCATTCCATCGGAAGCAACAAAAACCTTCGTTGCTTTTTTACCCAACATGATATTTGATTTTCCAGCAAAAGAATTGCTCTCGTGTATGAAGGTTGGAATGCCTTGAACCTGAGCATATTTTAATACTGGAAAACTTGAATAACCACCTACCCCAATTACTGCATCGGGAGAGAATGATTTAATTATATTTTTTACCTGAAAGAAACTCTTTACAAGTTTTACAGGCAATGATAAATTCTTAATTAAAGAGCTTCTGTTATAACCAGCAATATCAATTCCTTTTATATTATAACCAGCCTCCGGAACTTTCTCCATCTCCATTTTTCCTTTGGCACCAACGAACAATATTTCCACTGCAGCATTCTTTTCCTTCAAAGCATTTGCAATAGCAATAGCCGGGAAGATATGTCCTCCGGTACCGCCTCCTGCAATGATGATTCTTGGAGCGCCTTGTGATAATATGTTGTTCGTATTACTCATTTATAGTATTCGTATTTACTGCTGGAACTACCACCGCCGGTTCCAATGGCTTACTCTCCGCCTGTTCTACATTTCTTGCTACACTCAATATAATTCCTATTGCTGCACAGGTAAACAGAAATGAACTACCTCCCATACTAATCAATGGAAGTGTAACCCCTGTTACCGGTACTATATTTACATTTACCGCCATATTGGCAATTGCCTGAATAGCCAACGTAAAACTTAATGCCAATGCCAGAAATGCACCAAATGCATAAGGACATTTTCTGAATATTCTAATCCCTCTAAACAGGAACAGCATATATATAAACATGATGAATGCTCCTCCAAATAATCCGTACTCCTCTATTATTATCGCAAAAATGAAATCGTTATAAGCCTGAGGTAAATAGTTGCGGGCTATACTATTACCAGGACCTTTACCAAACAATATTCCCCCATTGGCGATAGCCATTTTAGCTTGTTGTACCTGATAAGGAATATCCTGGTTGCTGCCATATATAAAGTCCTGTGTTCTTTTTACCCAGGTACCCAAACGCCCCATTCCTGTCAGCTTCTCTGATATCGCTTCTTTCTTACTTTCTTCATCAGCCACTTTTGGCTTATAGGTAATTACTGCCAGACTAATAATCAATGCTATTGGAATCATAGCCATAGCTATTGTTAGAATTATATGCTTCAGGCTCACCCGGCCTATAAACATTAATAACAACGAAGTAGCTCCCGTTAGTAAAGCATTGGATAGGTTGGCAGGCATAATTAATGCACAGACAATTACTACCGGAATTATGGTTGGCAAGAACCCCTTTTTAAAATCTTTTATATCTTCCTGTTTCTTACTCAGTACCCTTGACAGGTACATGAATAAAGCAATCTTGGCAAAATCGCTCGTTTGAAAAGTCATATTAATAATAGGTACTTTTATCCATCGGGTACCTTCATTAATCTTAGCTCCAAAAGCTAATGTGTATATCAGTAATGGTATTGATATTACTAATAAAATGGATGCCATCCTGGAGAATACGGTGTAATTTACTTTATGCAGAAAATAGATAATCAACATACCCACAAACATGAACGCGAGCTGCTTGAATAAATACCATTCTACATTACCATGATTCTTCTTATAAGCCAATGATCCTGTAGCACTATATACAACCAGTACGGAAGTAAGTGCCAGAATAATCACAATACCCCAGATATACTTATCCCCGCGTGTTTTTTCCAGCACGCTACCCTTCACTCCTTCAAAAGAAGGAATCTGGGTGAAAAGCCTATCTACCGTATTGTTACTTATCATCTACAATTCTTTTACTGCATCTTTAAACTGATTGCCTCTATCTTCATAATTCTTAAAAAGATCGAAACTGGCACATGCTGGACTTAGCAATACAACATCACCTTTTGTAGATAATTCAAAAGCACTCTGAACTGCATTCTTTGCATTCTTCGTTTCAATGATAATAGGAACTCTTCCTTTAAAGGCAGCAATAATTTTCTTATTATCTTGACCCAGACAAACAATAGCCTTCACTTTTGTTTTTACCAAGTCGGCAATAAGAGAATAATCATTCCCTTTGTCGGTACCACCCAAAATCAGTACACAAGGTTTTGTCATGCTTTCCAGAGCATACCATGTACTGTTAATGTTAGTAGCCTTACTGTCATTAATAAAGTCAACACCTCTTACAGTTGCAACTTGTTCCATGCGATGTTCCAGACCTTTAAAGTCCTGAACTGCTTCCCTGATCTTCTCCTTCCGGATACCAATTACGGAAGTTGCAATACATGCTGCCATAGTGTTGTAATTGTTATGATTGCCTTTTAAAGCAAAATCATTAATGCTCATGGATACGCGTTCTTCTTGAATCCTAAGCATCATCTGGTCGCCCTTAATGTATGCGCCTTTTTTAATCTCATGTTTCATGGAAAAAAATAATGGGTGAATATGTGTGTGTGTAGTAAGTAATCTCAATTTATTGGTAATAACCTCATCATCTTCGCAACAGATAAAGCAATCCTGCTCCGTCTGATTTTCGATGATTTTAAATTTGCTGTCTATATAATTTTCAAACTTATAATCGTATCTATCCAGATGATCTTCTGTAATATTCAACAGAATAGCTACATCGGGACGGAAGTATTTAATATCATCCAACTGGAAAGAACTAATCTCGGCAACATACCATGCTACTGGTTGTTCTGCAATCTGTTTAGCTATAGAATAACCAATGTTTCCTACCAGCGCACAATCCAGTCCTGCCTTCTTGCAGATATGGTATATCAGCGATGTTGTAGTACTCTTTCCATTACTTCCAGTGATGGCAATAATTTTGCTATCTCCTTTATATCTGTATGCAAGTTCTATCTCGCTAATCAGTTCAATTCCTGCAGCTTTAATTTGTTTAACTAATGCATTCTTATCAGGTATACCCGGGCTCTTTACAACTAAAGAAGCATTCAGAATTTTATCTGCTGTGTTACCCCCTTCTTCAAAGGCAATACCTGCAGTAATCAATTCATTTTTATAGTTTGCTTTAAGTATGCCTGCATCGCTTAGGAATACATTGTAGCCTACTTTCTTACCTAGCAATGCTGCCCCTACGCCACTTTCTCCTCCACCCAATATCACAAGCCTCTTCCCTTCACCTCCTGCAAAGGAGATGTTGGCGTTTGCTGTATAATATTTATGGATAAAAGTGTTCATTGTATTATTTACTTATCTTATTTTTAAGGTTACAATACTGGCTACCACCAACAGGACAGTTACAATCCAGAATCTTATTACAATCTTATTTTCATGAAATCCTTTCTTCTGATAGTGGTGATGCAAAGGGCTCATCAAGAACACCCGCTTACCTTCACCATATTTCTTTTTGGTATACTTAAAATAACCCACCTGAATCATTACACTTAGATTTTCTACTAAGAATATTCCACAGAAAATAGGAATCAGTAATTCTTTTCTAACGATGATAGCTAAGGAAGCAATGATACCTCCTATAGCAAGGCTACCAGTATCTCCCATAAATACTTGTGCAGGAAATGCATTGTACCAGAGGAAGCCAATACAGGCTCCAACAAATGCTCCAACAAATATGGATAACTCTCCGAGATTAGGGATATACATGATATCCAGATAGTCGGCCATTTTATAGTTACCACTTACATATACAAAGATTCCTATAGCAGCACCTATCAATGCACTGGTACCTGCGGCAAGTCCATCAAGACCATCGGTCATATTGGCTCCATTGGAAACTGCTACAATAATGAATGTAACAATTAGTATATAAATAATCCAGGTATATTTTTCAGCACCCGCTCCCATCCAGGAGATTAGCTTACTATAATTAAACTCATGGTTCTTTACAAATGGAATAGTAGTAATAGGTGTTTTTACTCTGACAAATTTTCTATCTACTCCATCAATTTTTTTAATCACTATATCCTGATTCTTCACCAGCTTTTCCCCTTGTTGCAATGAAGATTTTACATCGGTAATTACTTCTCTTTCTACCGTAACTGCATTACTGAAATATAAGGTAGCTCCAATGATTAATCCTAATCCTAGCTGACCAATAATTTTTGCAGTACCAGCCAATCCATCACTGTCTTTTTTCTTATAGGTCTCCCCCTTAGCTTGTGCTTTTTGTTTTGACTTAATCTTTATATAATCATCTATAAAACCAATAGCACCAAGCCATACCGTACAAAGAATCATAAGGCGGATATATACTTTATCTAAATTGGCAAATAATAAAGTTGGCAAAAGGATACCCAATATAATAATAATACCGCCCATAGTAGGAGTACCCTTCTTTTGTATTTGTCCTTCCAGTCCAAGATCTCTTACAGATTCTCCAATTTGTTTCTTTTGTAAGAACAGGATAATTTTTTTACCATAAATAGTTGTAATCAACAGGGAGAACAGAATAGCCATTGCAATACGGAAAGTGAGGTACTGAAATAGTCCAGCCCCAGGCATATTATAGCTTTGTTTTAACCATGAAAATAATTGATACAACATATCTATTCCTTTAAACCGTTATTTATTAAACATTTCAAACATCTCTTCCAATACCTGCTTATCATCAAAAGGATGCTTCACTCCTTTTATGTCCTGATACTTTTCGTGCCCCTTACCAGCCACCAGTATTATATCATCTTTATCCGCCATACTTACAGCCAGTTTGATAGCTTCTTTTCTATCTTCAATAGCGATATACTTTTTCTTGGACGCTGAATCCAGATCAGCAATCATATCGTTGATAATATCAGCAGCAACCTCATTTCTTGGGTTGTCGCTGGTAATAATCACTTTATCACTTTTATCGCAGGCAACCTTTGCCATCACTGGTCTTTTTGTCTTATCTCTATTACCACCACAACCTACTACGGTGATTACTTTCTCGTTTCCTTTTCTAAGTTTATTTATAGTGCTCAATACATTTTCCAATGCATCAGGAGTATGCGCATAATCAACTATACCAGTAATCTGATTTGTGCTTACTGTATAATCGAATCTACCTTCAGCACCACTTAAGCTACTTAATACTGTAAGCACCTCCTGTGGCTTCTTACCCAGACAAACTGCAGCACCATAAACAGCTAACAAATTGTAAGCATTAAACTCTCCAATCATTCTGAAATGAACTTCCAGATTGTTTACCATCATGTGTAAACCCAACAAGCTGTTTTCTATAATTCTGCCTTTGTATTCTGCATCAGACTTAAGGCTATATAAATGTTTCTTTGCCTTTGTATTCTGCAACATCACCTCACCTCTTTTATCATCTTTATTGGAGATTGCAAAAGCGTTAGAAGAGAGATTATCAAAGAAGGTTTTCTTAACCTTTATATATTCATCAAATGTCTTGTGATAATCCAGATGATCATGGGTTATATTACTAAATAATGCACCCGTAAATTCCAAACCGAATATTCTTTTCTGGTGTATAGCATGACTACTACATTCCATGAAAACATATACACAACCTTCGTTCACCATCTGTCTTAGCAAAGCATTCAAAGCAATAGCATCAGGCGTAGTATGAGTAGAAGGAATAATAGTATCGCCAATCTGATTCTGAACAGTGCTGATTAAACCGCAGGTAAAATTGAATTCCGTGAAAAGCTTAAATAATAAAGTTGCAATAGTTGTTTTACCATTAGTGCCAGTAACACCTACCAACTTAACTTCTCCGGAAGGATTATCGTAAAAATTAACGGCAACAATAGCAATTGCTTCCTGTGCATCAGCCACCAAAACATAGGTTACAGATGGATTAATATTTTCAGGAATCACTTCACAGATAATTGCTGTAGCACCTGCTGCAATGGCAGTATCAATAAATGTATGACCATCCACCTGAGTACCTTTAGTAGCAATAAATAATGTATTGGCCAATACCTTTCTGGAATCAGTCTGCACAGCATCAACAGTAATAAAAGTAGTTCCAATTACCTGTTTCAGTTGAACCTTATACAATATTTCGCTTAGTACCTTCATGTTATATTAATTAAGAAAAAGTTCTACCGATTTATTTTTATCTACCGGACTATTCGGACTGATAGATTGCGCTGTCACTTTTCCCTTTCCTTTTATATTTACTTTAATGCCTTTTACATCGCACAAATACACCGCATCCTTTGCACTCATGCCTTTCAACTGAGGCATCAGATTGTTCTCATTGCTAGTTACTGCATATTCCTGTGACTTATTATTTTTATTGACCTCAAACCACTCTGCAGTAGTAGTTGCATTGAATCCTATACCAGCTAATGGAGCAAGCTGTCTGATATCTTCTCTATGCAAAATGGAATGATACCTGCTACTATCTCTTTTAGCTATTACATAATTGTTGGTAGCTACATCTTTTACATAAGTAGTATATAGTCTGTCGGCTATTTCTTTAAATACTGGACCCGCAACTGCAGCTCCAAAATATTTCTTAGCACCCTTCTTATTTTTAATTACCACACAGATAGTGTATTGAGGATTATCAGCAGGGAAATAACCCACAAAGGATGATTGATAAACCTTGTCTACATAGCTCGTTGTTCTGTCCTGCACCAAAGATGTACCTGTTTTACCAGCTACTTTATATGGACTACCTTTAAACAAAGTATACCCTGTTGCACCAGGCTCTGAACATACTCCTTTTAAGCAATCAGACAGTTGATTTAATGTCTGATCCGAACAGATCTTTTCATTCAACACTACTGGTTCAATTTCTTTTACGTCTATACCTTCTTCCTTTACAGAACTTACTAAGTAAGGCTTCATCATTTTACCTTTATTAGCAATCGCATTATATAAGGTCAATGTTCTTAATGGTGTTACTTGCAGCGAATAACCAAAGGCCATCCACGGAAGCATCGATCTGTTGTTCCAGCCTTTTTCCGATGGTTTATGTATTACAGGATTTCTTTCCCCTACCAGATCTACACCGGTAAGCATATCCAGATTTAACTGATGTAATCTGTTGGTGAACTGCGATGGATTATTCTGATAATTGAACCATGCTAGCTTAGCCATTCCTACATTGGAACTCAATTCAAATGCCTCTTTTACTGATACCTGATTCTTGCCATGTTCTTCTGCATCATACACAGTCAGTTTATCATTCAGCACCCACTTCCCTCCCTGAAGATCTACAGTAGAATTAAGATTTACTTTCTTATCTTCCAACAGTGCAAACATGGTAGCCAGCTTAAAGGTAGAACCCGGCTCAGTTGCATATAATGCATAATTATTATCTTCCCAGTAACCCCCATTTTTAGCATTCGAAGTATCTTTACCTCTACCCAGATTCGCTATTGCTTTAATTTTACCAGTAGCGGTTTCCATCACTATCGCACAACCATGTTCAGCTTCATTTTCCCGCATCATTCTTAGCAAAGCCTGCTCGGTTACTTCCTGTATAAATACATTAATAGTAGATACTATATCTTTCCCATTCTGAGCATCTTCCTGTTCGTCTTCATCAATCGGCATGCTGATGCCACCACCAACATATCTTACCACACGCGATCCATTCTTTCCTTTCAATAAAGTATCGTAAGCAAGTTCCAACCCTACTTTATTGGAATCTCTTGCCAGTCCAATAGTTCTAAAAGCAAGCATCTGATAAGGATTCAATCTAAGACTTCTACTATCCGTAATAAAGCCGCTTTTATTCTTTCCCAATCTTACCAGAGGAAGTTTCTTCATCTCCAGATACTGAGAATAATTAATGCTCTTCTTCAAGGAGAAATATCTGTTTTCCTCTTTGTATCCCTGCTTCAATATTCTTTTATATTCCTCCGATGTTTTGTCTTTAAACAAGTTAGCCAGACCAATACTCAGCGAGTCTACATTATCTTTAAACAGCTTACCTTTTTTATCTCTAAGGCCATCTGCGTTAAAATCTATGTATACATCAAAGTATGGAATGCTGGTGCTGAGCATTTCGCCATCTTCACTATAAATGGTACCTCTTTCTGCTTCAATTTCCTGTGTACGCTGATGGAGTGTATCGCCCAGGTTACGCCACTTGGCGCCCTCTACCTGCTGGATGTAGACTGCTTTGGAAAATATCAATATACATACGCCAATAATGACGATGTATATCATATAAACCCTCCACAATATGTCTTTCTTAATATCCATGGGTACAGATTACTATTCCGTTATTTTTACTCTAACAGGAAGTTCTTTGTTTGTTTTCAATCCAGATTTCTCTACTGCCTTTATAATTTGAGACTCCTCACTTTTCAGCATCACTTCACTCTTCACGGTCTTATATTCGTATTGCAGTTCTTTAATCTCGTTCTCCAGCTTACTAATGTCTCTGATGGTTCTGTCGGAGGTATGGCCGTTGGCTATATATATTACGCCAATCAATGCTAGAAATAAAAAGAAAGCAAGATTTTTCGTGATCCATTTATACTTAAAGAACTCTTTAAAGTAATTTCTGGATACGCTTGCTTCTTCCGTTTTCACCGTTTTGTTTTCATCATTCATAAGCAGGTACGAATCATTATTTTCTTTCCGCCACACGCAACCTTGCACTGCGACTTCTTCTATTCTTCTTCAACTCTTCTTCCTTTGCCTCTATAGCCTTCTTCGCTATTATCGTCAACTTCTTTTCTTTCACATCTCTCGAGAATGGGTTATACACCTCTTCTTCAAAAGTTTCATCCCGCATAAACACTTTCACTATTCTATCTTCTATAGAATGAAAAGTAATTACCGCCAGTCTACCTCCTTCCTTCAATAAATCGGGCGTTTGCAATAGCATGTCTTTCAACGCACCCATCTCATCGTTCACTTCCATCCTGATAGCCTGAAACACCTGAGAGAAATACTTGTTAGGATTTCCCTTTACCATCGGCGCCAGCATCTCTTTCAATTGAAAGGTGTTTGTCAGTGGCATTTTATTTCTATTCGCTACTATATGTTTAGCCAATGTTTTAGAGTTGGATACTTCGCCATACTGTTCAAACATTTTATGTAGTTGCTGTTCAGAATAAGTCAGCAATAGTTGTTCTGCTGTCAGTGCCGATCCTGTATCCATCCGCATATCCAATGGCCCTTCAAATCGGGTAGAAAAGCCTTTCTCCGCTGTATCAAACTGATAACTGCTAACCCCCAGATCCGCCAGTATGCCATCCACTTTACTAATCCCGTTCAGTTTCAGAAATCTTTGCAGATGTCTGAAGTTGTAGGGCAGAAAAGTGATTCTATCATCTGCTGGTACATTTGCTTTAGCATCATCATCCTGATCAAATGCAAACAACTTACCTTCTTTTCCCAGTTGCGCCAGTATTGCCCTGCTATGTCCACCACCACCAAACGTGCAATCCACATAAATACCCTCAGGCTTTATCTGCAATGCATCAATCGATTCCTGCAGCAATACCGAAATATGATAAGAACTATCTTCCCCCTGGGTTCTTTCCACCGCATCCTTCATACACTATAAATTATTGTTTGAAGAAAAGCTACTCATCACCTGCGTACCCAGCGCGCTATATTCATCAGCATCCAGCTGATTAATGTATTGTTTGTATTCTGCCTCATCCCATATCTCAAACTTGTTGATGTCGGCAGTCAGTACTATATCCTTCTGCAATCCACCATGATCTTTAAGAGACTGTGGTATCAGCATTCTGCCTGCACTATCCAGTTCTATCTCTGTTGCACCACCCATAAAAAGTCTTCTGAACTTACGCGCATTTGCATCAAACTCGTTCAATTGACTCATCTTTGCAATAACAAGTTCCCATTCTTTTATGGTATATAACGTAAGACATTTTTCGAAGCCGCGACTAACAATAAAACGGGTATCGCCTTCAGGCAATTGCTTCCTCAGGCCCGCTGGTAAAAGGAAGCGGCCCTTGGTATCAATTGTAGAATCGTATTGTCCGTGAAAGTTCATTGTTAATAACAGAAATGTATTTCTCCCATTTCTTAACACAAAATAACACCTTTTGACACAAACAGCCCAATTTTAATGCGTTTGTATTTATCCACAAGTATCCATATTAGCTGTATCCCTTACTACAAAAGGGTTTCGACCCAAATAAGTGGATAATTTCAATACTCACCTGTGCATAACTGTGCAAAACTGTGGATAAACCCTTGTTTCAAACTCAATTATTTAAATAATTCAGTGGAAAATTAAATAATGATGGAAAATTAAACCGTTTTATAGGTGGATAATTGTGTAATTACCTCGGAATGATTTCCTTAATATAATTTTTTCGTGGTTAGACAAATTTAAAATTAGCACTTTAAATCAGGATTTGGTGTTTAAAAATGGGTGTTTAGCAGAAGATTCTTGAGTAAATTGTTTAAATGTGTTTACTGACTTGTTTTGATAGATAATGAGATCAATATTGTGGCAAGGGTTTTATTTCTTCTCTTTTACTTTATATATATTTACTCTAATTGCTTATTCAGGTATTTTAATCCGGCATTTATTGCTTTGAATCTTTGGTTTAGTCTGATAGCGACGTTTTTTTCTTTGTAGTGGATAATTTATAACAGTGGGACATTAATGTAGCATGGTAACGGATAGTTTTTTCTGGTAGAACCTTTTTTATTGAAGCACGGGTGTTACCCTGCCTTGTAACGGAGGATTTAATGCCTTGGGATATCAATTTAGTCTCCGTAAAATTTGATTTAGTCTTGTAGATTTCGATTTAGTCTATCTTTTTTCTGTTTTAGTCTCTCTTATGAGGCGAGAAATGTTCCTTTTTAGTAATCTAGTCTCTCTGTGAGCAAAGTAGTTTCTCTTATGTGTGATGAGATGTCTCTAACAAGGTTTTAGTGTAGGTGAGTGACGGTTTTATTGTAGAATACTATAATTTTTGATTGAAAAATATTAGTTGGCTCTGCTGAATACTAGTTTAACTCCAATTAATTTACCTGAAGTTTTGAGTGAGGGATTTCTTCTCAGATGTATAATTTTCCAATTAGCAGTGATAGGTAATAAACCTTGAAAACCATTATAGTAGAATTTGGCAGAACTGTGTAAATATTATTTTGGAAATATTGCTTATCTAGAATCAGAATTACAAGGATTTAAGTGGATGTAAAGCAGTTTTTGTTGGCATGTTTAATTTAAGAGAGACCGCCTAGTCCATTTTCCATTTGAGTGAATTAATGATGAAAAGGTTTTGGAGGAAAATGAGACATCTGCGGTGACGATACATAGGGTTTAAATCGAATATTTTGGGTAAAATGCAGTTTATTGATGCTTTTGGAATTTATTTTCCTGTTTTTGAAAATAGTTTATTATGAAGGAAAGGGGGTATTTGCCTCCGTGGCTGAGGTGAAAGGGTTTTTTAGTTAATAAAATTGATTCATAACGACTAATTGTTTGATGTTTTATTATAAGTGACGAATATCATTATATTTTATTAATTGTAAATGTGGATTTATTGAATATAATTTTGTTGCATTATTTAAAATATAATACTTCAGCATATGACAAACAATATTAAGAACTTTCAAACGATGGTAGAAAGAACCCAACTAATAATGGGGACTAACAAAACACTTTGGAATGGTAAGCCAAAGATGGTTACTAAAGTTGCAGGTATATTAACTATTCAAACTACACTTACTGAACTTGGTAAAAAGCAAGGGCTTAGTACTGGCGGTGCTACAGGTACTAAAAAGTTGGATAGAGTGACGGCTGGTCTTCAATCTTTTCATGTGGAAAATATTTTAAAATCCTATTACCTGGACATTAATGATCAGGTGAGCTATGATTTGATTGCATATAATATTACCGATTACACATCGGGGAACATTAAAGATTCTATTAAAAAGATGAATCAGGTGTATGATACAGCTGCGGCACTTCTTATAAAAACACCTACAGCTCTTGCTGATTATAATTTAGAGGATACCGATATGGCAGAATTGAAAAGTGATATTGATACTTTAAATACCGCATCGCCTTTGCCTTCGACCATGAGATCGACCAACAAGGCTATTACTAAAGAGATTAATGTACAAATGGGTTTGTTGAGAACTGCAATGAATGGATTGGATGTGAATATGAATACATTCATTAAATCACAACCGTCTTTTACAGATGTATATTTTGCGGGCAGGAGGATAGTGAATACAGGCGTGGGACATAAGACAGCAGAAGTTGCACTAATGCCTGAACAGACTGAAGCTATACTGGGTGATAAATATACTGTAGGGGATGTACTGACTATTAAAAACAATAGTGCATTTTCTATGGAATATGGATTGACCAAAGACCCTGCTGTAACTCCGATAAAATTGACTACCCTTTTGGGTATGACCAATGTAAAAGTTACCGTAGCTCTGGATGATAGTGGTGATTTTGGGCATTGGTTAATTTTACATAATCCGCATGATATGGATGATGTAAATGTGACGGTGTTGGTTGCTAAAGGGTAAATACATGGCAAGGAGGCAAAGAAGCAATAGAAATACAAACAGCCAATTATGAATTAAGAATTATGAATTTGAATACCAATACAACATTCGGATTAGCTAATTAGCATATTAGCACATTAAATAGTCCTGGGAGGTTTTACTTTCCGGGGCTTTTTTATTGCATTTTTTATTAAAATGTTTGGGGGACCATAACCCAGATCGCAATAGAATTCTATTATAGTATTCCAATACTTCAAACACCAGTCTTTATTGTATTTGTAACCTTCATAAGGAACGCTAATGCGTAATCTGGGATTAATTATCTGATATTTCCCCTATAAGCAGTATTTGTGAAGTAATAACAATTTACTTAATAATAAACCGATTAAAATAACCTAAAAACTTTATTCGAAAGGTCACTTCATTTAAGAATTTGTCTCCTAGCCGACAGGCGGCCTCACCCCTAACCCCTCTCCGAAAGAGAGGGAAGAAATACACCTAACACTACTGTCTGCTTGTCTCTCCCACTAAAGTGGGCTCAACATTTTGGCATACGCCAAAACCGGACCGGTTGATGTGGTTTGTGTATGAACGGGTAGAAAGCGGATATTAGCTGATTGCTTTGTTACCCTAATATTATCATAGAAATAATACGCATAAAGTGCTATAAAATTGAAGCATTTGCAATGAATTTTATCGGCACTTTATTAGGATAAATGGTATAACTTTTTTGATTTATCATATTATCAAACACGTAAATCTGCAATATCTACTTTTTTGTTACAGATAATAGAAAAAATGAATTCCAAACAATAAACTCCATCCAATAATAATATTAAGATTAAAAAGCTGGGCTTTATAGCCCCTAAACATTTAAGATGAAAAACAACTCCATATTTTATACGGTAAAGGTTTATTATAAAATAAGACCAACATATATTTGTACTTATTAAATTAATTACCAAGATTTTTAAATTTTGTACTAATTATTGATGACGCACAAACTTTTATTTGATTTACAACTATTACGCTGCTGTTATGAAATATAATTTTATACATAAAGATGGTTTGGGTAAATTAATGCTGATAGATAAAGAAGAGCAATTTTCCCTATCCTATTTCAAACAAAAGTCTGACTATAGTTTTCATACCATTGCATGGAATACTGGCAATAAACAAAAGGTTTATATAGACGAAGTAGAATTTGAATTTAAGGAAAATACTGTTTTACCCGCTCTTTCAGAGCTTTGGCGATATTTTTCTTTTAGATCATAGGGCTTCACCCTATGCTGGTGTATTATGCTCTTTCAGAGCTTCGGCGATATTTTTCTTATATTTCAAAGGGCTTTAGCATATGCTGGTGGATGGCGATTTTTCAGAGCTGGAAAAGACAATAATTTAAAGAGGTTGATTAAAGCATACTCGTCTGACTCCCATTGCTATTTGTTCAAATTTAGAATTGATTCGTAGGGCGTACTGACGAGTGAGCGATGTATTTGCCTTTGCGTTAGTGCCAGCAGGGAATCTTTTGCTACCACCCTTGAACCTTTTATAAAATTGATAGTGATTCAAGTGGTAGCAAAAGATAGGAAGAGCTGGAACGGCCGCTTGCGGAACGCCCAAAATCAAGTAAAAAGTAAAAAACAAAAAGTAAAAAGAATACAAAAATTAATTAGCTAATTTGATAATGTGATAATATGCTAATTTGCTAATGAATATATAAACTACAGCTGTTGTGGGTGTATCAATTAATACCAATTTACTTAATAATAAGCCGAATCAACTACCTCGCAGCAGAGCTAACGAGGTATGGAATACATCTGTTTAGTTTACTCGAAGCAGAGCTTCGGGGAATTGAACCCATAGAGATTAAAATAACCTAAAAACTTTATTCGAAAGGTCACTTCATTTAAGAATTTGTCTCATAGCCGACAGGCTCTGTTCATACACCACCATTGCACCCACTCCTTGTCTCTCCCACTAAAGTGGGCTCAACATTTTGGCATACGCCAAAACCGGACCGGCTGATGTGGCTTGTGTATGAACGGGTGAATAAGCGGACATTAGCTGATTGCTTTGTTACCCTAAAATTATCATAAAAATAATAAGCATAAAGTGCTATAAAATTGGAGAGTTTGTAATGAAATTTATCGGCACTTTATTAGGATAAATGGTATAATATAATAAAAGAGGGGGCTAATATGACCTGTAATGGGGTGTTCAATTTCGTAGATTAGCTAAAGCAGATTGTTGTTACATTTGCAGTCCTTAATCAGCAACAAATGAGCATGGATTTCAAGCAACTGAAAGCATCGCTAAAGGGCGATTTATTTACCGATAATACTATTCGTACACTGTATGCTACCGATGCATCGGCGTATAGAGAGATGCCACTGGCGGTTGCTATTCCTAAGACGGAGGAAGATATATTGCTGCTGATACAATTTGCTACCGCTAATAATACTTCTATTATACCCCGTACTGCCGGCACATCGCTTGCGGGACAGGTGGTAGGGAATGGAATAATTGTAGATGTATCGAAACACTTTACCAAGATACTGGAACTGAACACAACGGAACATTGGGTGAGGGTGCAACCGGGTGTGATAAGAGACGAGCTGAACATGTACCTGAAGCCTCATGGATTGTTCTTTGGCCCTGAAACATCTACTGCCAACAGGGCGATGATTGGTGGTATGGTGGGCAATAATTCCTGCGGTTCCAACTCGGTTGTTTACCGAAGTACAAGGGAACATTTGCTGGAAGTTAAAGCGATTCTTAGTGATGGCAGTAAAGTGACTTTTGGGGCATTATCGATAGATGAATTTCATGCTAAATGTGAAGCGACAACACTGGAAGGGGCTATTTATAAAAAGGTTCGTAGCCTGCTGAGTAATGCGGATAATCAGGAAGAGATAAGAAAGGAATTTCCTAAGAAAACGGTGGAGAGAAGGAATACGGGATATGCGGTAGATATGCTGCTGGAAACGGCTCCTTTTACGGCTGGCGAAGAAGACTTTAATTTTTGTAAACTAATAGCAGGATCGGAAGGTACACTTGCTTTTCTGACGGAGATAAAACTGAATGTGAGTCCACTGCCGCCTGCGGAAGTTGGCTTGCTATGTGTACATTTTAATAGCATAGATGAGGCATTGAGAGCCAACCTGATTGGCCTGCAATATAACCCTAGTGCGAGCGAACTAATAGACCATTATATACTGGAATGTACAAAGGATAATATAGAACAAAGTAAGAACCGTTTCTTTGTGCAGGGCGATCCCGGGGCGATACTGGTTATAGAATTCTGCAGAGATAACCGTGCGGACATTGAGGCTATCTGTAAGGATGTGGAGGCAGACATGAGGGCTGCGGGTCTGGGTTATCATTTTCCATTATTGTTTGGAAATGACAGCAAGAAAATATGGAGTCTTCGTAAGGCAGGACTAGGCTTATTGAGTAATCTTCCTGGTGATGAAAAGGCGGTGCCGGTAATAGAAGATACTGCAGTAGATGTGCATGACCTTCCCGATTTTATCCGCGAGTTTAATGTGATATTGAAGCAATACAATTTGTATTCTGTTCACTATGCTCATGCGGGTAGTGGAGAGATTCATCTTCGTCCTATTATTAATTTAAAAACTGTTGAGGGTAATGAACTCTTTAGAAAAATAGCGGAAGAGATTGCTACACTGGTGAAGAAATATAAGGGATCGCTGAGTGGCGAACATGGTGATGGTAGACTAAGGGGTGAGTTTATAAAACAGATGGTGGGCGAGCAGAACTATGCCTTACTGAAAGAGGTGAAGAAAACCTTTGATCCCAACAATGTTTTTAATCCGAACAAGATTGTGGATACGCCTCCTATGAATACCATGCTACGGTATGTGCCGGGACAGCAGACTCCGGAATTTAAAACTTATTTCCGCTATGCCAATCAGGATGTACTGCAACATGCGGAGCAATGTAACGGATCGGGGGATTGCAGAAAAACGGAGCTGAGTGGTGGCACAATGTGTCCTTCGTTTATGGCTACCCGCAACGAGAAAGATACTACCCGTGCAAGGGCTAATATACTGAGAGAGTTTCTGACCAACTCTACTAAAGCGAATCGATTTAATCATAAAGAGATTAAGGAAGTAATGGACCTTTGTTTGAGCTGCAAGGGATGCAAATCGGAGTGTCCTTCGAATGTAGATATGGCCAAATTGAAGGCGGAGTTTTTGCAGCATTATTATGATGATAATGGAGTGCCATTTAGATCGAGACTTATAGCAAACTTTAGTACTTCGGCTAGGCTGGGATCGATAGCGCCGGGCATTTATAATTATATGATGAAACAACCTTTCATCAGTAAAACGATCAAGAGAATTATAGGGTTTGCACCGCAGCGTTCTATGCCATTGCTGCATGATGAAACACTATTGGAATGGTACAATGAAAAAATAAAAACTAAAACAGGAAAAACTAATGAGGAGGAAAAACTAAAGACTGTTTATCTCTTCTGTGATGAGTTTACCAACTTTAATGATACTCCTATTGGTATTAAAACAATCCTGCTATTGGAGCATCTTGGATATGAGGTAATTATACCATACCACTTGGATAGTGGAAGGGCGCCTATGAGCAAGGGAATGCTGAAGAAGGCCAAGACGTTTGCTAACCGCAATGTGGAGTTGCTACATGCACTGGTAACTGCCGATAGACCATTGATAGGAATAGAGCCTTCGGCAATTCTATCGTTTAGAGACGAGTACCCCGATCTAGTGGATGAAAAGCTTCATGAAGCATCTAAAGAGCTGGCGAAGAATGTGTTTATGATTGATGAGTTTATTGCTCTGGAAATAGATAAAGGCAATATTAAAAAAGATCAATTCACCACTGCGCATAAAGAGATAAAACTACATGGCCACTGTCAGCAGAAATCGGTTGGATTATTGAACAAAACGGTGAAGGTACTAAGCTTCCCTGCCAACTATTCTGTAGAAACTATTCCATCGGGATGCTGCGGTATGGCAGGTTCTTTTGGATACGAGAAAGAGCATTACGAATTATCGGTACAGGTGAGTGAACTGGTACTGATGCCTTTTGTAAGAAAGCAAGGCGATGAGGTAATTATAGCTGCTCCAGGAACCAGTTGTCGCCATCAGATAAAGGATGGGGCTAACCGAAAGGCATTACACCCTGTAGAGGTGTTGTATGATGCTTTGGTGAAGTGATTTGGTAAATATAAATTTTAAAATAATTGTTTCTACATTATTTATTCATATACAACCTTACCGACCAGTCTGCAGATTTATATAATTCCAAAGAAATAAAACGACCATTGGACAATTTTCCTTGTAGTTTGATTGGGAAAGTAAGCAATTCAAATGTCCAGGAAGATTTGATTCCAGTCTGATACTCTGAAAGATATCTTACTTTAGAAGGATTATCAAGTGAAACGAGTTCTACCAGTGAAAGTACATAACCAGTATTGCTTGTTACAAGTTGAGGATTAGGAGAACCTGAAGTGGTAGAAATTTCAAAGGTTATTCTATTACCACTGATACCCGAATAGTTTACGTCTACATTATCAAAATTATTGGTACCACTAATTGTATAGGTAGTGTAACTTTTACCTCGATATATATCGCCACTCCAATAGCCTTTTACTACACTATCGGCACCTGTTTTTTTTCTGTCATGCATTTCACCTTTGCCTTCTTTAATTCCATCTTGAAATTCACCTTCATAATAAACACTGTCATTGTACATATATTTACCTTTTCCATTGGGTAATCCATTTTTAAACATGCCTATATAATGATGAATACCAAAGGATTCTCCTTTTCCCGAAGCCAAACCTTTTTTTAATGGCCCTGCATAGTGTTCCCCAATAGTTTGCATAAGTACTTGAGAAGTATCTTTTTTATTTTGCGCATAAAGAATATTGCAAAACAAGATTGTTAAACTTAGAAACAGTTTTGTTTTGATAAGTTCATGGTTTATAAATTAAGTATAAAATTACATAGTTTCTTCTTCATGACTATTTTCTAATGTCACTTCATTTTGTTCGTTACTAGTACTTGTTTGCTGTGTAAAAGAGTCGTTAGTTAGTTTTTGTTTTACTTCATCAATCTTCGATTTGATTTCTTCGATAGAAGCATCCAGTTCTTTTATCTTTTCTGGTAGCTCGGCAATGTTTTTATTAATGTCAATTACCTTCTCTTTTAATACTTCGATATCTTTGGTAACTGCCTCAATTTTCTCATTCTTTTCCTGCATCCATTCTTCTACTTTCTCGCGGAAATTTTCTGTCCATGCAGTCTCGTGTTTCTTCTCCAGATCCTCTAATTGTTCCTGCAGTTTTCCTATATAATCCTGTTGGTTTTTTACCCTGCTTTCAAAACGTTCGGCATACTCTTTTTGTCCGAGTAAATACTTTTCCTGTTTTTCTCTGTAAGCAGTCTGGTTTTCCAGTCTCTTTTCCAGCATGGCTAAAAAGTTCTGCTGATTCTTTACCCATTCAACTCTTTTCTCATCTCTTTCCTTCTTCTTGATTTCCCATTCTTCCTGCCTTTTCTGTTGATCTTCTTTATGGTTTTCCCAAGCCTTGTTTAAATCTTCTTTTAATGCATCAATACTGTTAAATACTTCTCCTTTATGTTCTCTGGTAATATGATCTTTATAGTGTGTAATGAAGTTTCTTACATCGTTCAAAGTAGCTGTTCTTGCCTTCAATGGATACTTGACATCATCTGGCTTTTCTATTAAATACCATGCGGCATGTTCTGTTAATCCGACTTCAGTAGCAAATAGATTAAATCGATTTACTATATTAGCTACTTCATTAATATCAGTACTGGGGTGACAAGCATCTACTACCACACAAAGCTTTTCGGTAATCTCTAAAGAGCGGGTTATCAGCTTTGCTCTATCTTCTCTCTCCTTGGTATACAAACCATCTTCCTGACTCTTAATGAAATTCTTTAAACCAGCATATTTATCCCATGCTATAGTTCTTCTGTCTTTGGAAGGCCACCTTGGCACTTTAAAGAACTCGAAGGCTTGATTGGAAAGTTTTCTCAGTTCCTGGAAATCATTTTTATCTAAAGCAACTTCTTCTGTTTGTTTAGCAATAATAATTGCCATCTGAGCAACAAGCTGTTCTGCTTCTTCTGCAAACTTTTCGTTGGAAGCCTCTACCTCATTCTCTTTTTCCTTCATCAGGCTGGTTAGTTGCTGAAACCTATCATTGGCTCCATCTCTCATTTCAGCTGTCTCAAACTGGGCTGCTTTAAAGTTCTCTGCTATCTCTTTCTGGCGTTGCCATACTTCTTTAGCAGGGAAAGTTCCTAATCCGAATTCCTGAATAAGTTTACTGAAAGTTTCCAGCTTTTTATCAATGTCTATAGCGTTCATGGTTTGTGTTTTCTCTTACAAAAATCAGGGAAAGTACAATAAAAATCAAAATGTTATAGTATTTATAGGGTTGATGCAATTATCTCATCAAGCTTATGTTGAATTTGATGGGCGGAAATATTGCGTATACAACTGCAGATTGCCGGGTTTTTACGGCAGTCATTACAAGACTTATCCAACACAAAAACAAGTGCATTTTTTCCTACAGGCTGCCATCTTCCAGGATGAATAGGACGCATAGGAGGAAAGATACCTATGGCATGTTTGCCCAATGCAGCCGCTATATGAAGCGGTCCGGTACTGTTTGCAATCAAGCCATCTGCATTATAAATAAAAGATATAAATTGATTCAGATTCATTCTTCCAGTTATATCTGTAACCATATTTCCTACAGTGTTGAACAAAGGGTTTAATAAAGCTCTTTCTGTAGAGGTTCCAGAAATAAATATTTTATAACGTTTTTTATCTAAAAGCTGTATAAGTAGTGCTAAATTATCAAGTCCCCATTCTCGCGCACTTCCTTGCGATTTTGGATGCAGTATAAGATTGAATTTGCAAGGATCTATCAAGCTTGTAAATTCGGCGGACAACTTTTCAATTTTACTAAATCCATAATTGTTGGCTATCTCCTGCAGCTCAATTTCTTCCTGGATACCAAATGCTTTTAATAGCTTTAAATTAAGTTGGGATTCATGTAAAGAAGAATTTTTTCTACTCAGTCTTACCAGCTTGTTACAAGTGGTCCAATGATATAATCTATTAGTGGTACCTATTCGTAAAGGAATCTTTAAATTACTTGCTCTTTTAGCAATTTGTTTTAATGGAAATACATGAATGATGGCGCTTGGTATTTTTCCATCAATTTTTATATCCTTCGTATAAAAATCTTCTACATCTATAAATTCATCCACATGAATACAGGTATCAATCACAGGCTTTGTGTACGATTTACCAATAAAACCAATCTTTACTTGCGGGTAGTGCTTTTTTAACACTGCAGCCATAGGCAATGTAAGCATTACATCTCCTATGCTGTCTGTCCGGCTGATGAGGATTGAATGTATCACAATTAAAAATTTAATTAATTTTTGTTTATTTTAAATTATTGGAATCTTCTTTACAGTTCGGATTTGCAAAGTATCGAAGTAAATTATTATTAATCGTTTACATAAAATTAAGCTCCATAATCATTGTGTAATACAATATTTTATATAGTTTATTAAATCATGCTGAAATTTACAAGAAGAATATTTTCTCAAATCATTTCTTCAGGAAATTATAGTCATTGGTTAAACAGTTTTAAAAAACATTTTTAAGCAAAATAATATTTTACGAATCTCTGAACGGTTTTTGAAAGCCATCATCTCCTTTCGGTTTTTAAGAAATAAGAGAACTTTATTAAACCTGTTCAGAATATGCTGATCTTTATAATATGTAGCCAACTTTTGAAAGAATAATTTTTCTGTACTTAAGTTGTCCGGGCAATTGTTATAAAGAATATTTACTCTTTCAATTGCTTTAATCTTTAAGGTTTCGTAATCTTCTTTCTTTTTCTTTTTCGAATTAATTCCTCCTTTCTTTTTTCCTACCCCAAATACATTTGCAGTATGCTGTCTGTAACGGATAAAAACTTTATTTACATACTCAACATGTCCATAAAAAGTTGCAATGAATCCAATCCAGTAATCGTGCGGAATCATATTGGGAAATGGAAAACAGGAATCAATTACTTCTTTTCTTATCAACATTGCATGCCCTGCGGCAGCATTACCTATAGAATAATTAATTGCAGTAGTATATGTTGCAAGCCTTTTTATATCAGAAAGCTTTTTTCCATTGGCAATATTCTGGTCATTTATTAATTCAGAATCGCAATAGATTATTGGGTTATTATTGATATGATGTAATAGAAATTCAAGTTTATCGGTATACCAGATATCATCCTGATCACTAGGCGCAATTAATTCACCAGTAGCAAATGAAAGCCCTTTTTCGAAGTTCTTTATATATCCAAGATTAGTATTATTGATATGAACTTTTATATTGTCGTATTTATTTGAATAGTCTTTTAAAATATTAGCAGTATTGTCGGTAGAACAATCATCAACAATTATTATCTCAATATACTTATACGTTTGATTAATTATACTATCTATTTGTTCCTTAATAAAACGCTCTCCATTATATGTAGCTACAACCACTGATATTAGTGGGGTAGTATTCGTCAATGCTTTTAAAGGCTGAGGTGCAAAACTGTTACTCATCTTATTATCTTGTAGTTGCTATATTCAAATAATCTTTTCCCAGTTATCTTTTCTATTAAATATAGAACCTTATTTTTTAAGGTCATTCTTTTTTTAGATACATCAATATTTAAATTCCAGTGTTGATTATTAATTCTTTCTTCCAATACCTTAGGATGAGTTGCTTTAAAAATTGTCAAGGAATCATAGTCGTCGAAGTTAAAAATATCGTCACTCTTTAAATAGCTTTGCCAGTATTCAGAAGAATCATCATACCAGAGATTTCCAACATTTTTCAGTTTCATTTTCATTTGTTTTGGGCTCTTCACCCAACCATAGTGGTATACAAATGCGTTAATCAGTTTTACCTGCAATTTTCTACCTTCCTTTCTAAATCCCTGAGCATCTCTGTAGGAGTAAATAGAGGGATCATTTTTAATAACCCTTATTTCTTTACTATACCATTTACGGCTGTCTCCAACATAATCGTAAGTGCCATAAAAATGAGTATAGTTAAATAACAAGCCTTCTACCTTTTTATCGGTAGCATATTGTTCCATAGCTTGTTTTATAGCAGGCAAATATTGTTCATGTATAGCTTCATCTGCTTGAATATAAAAGGCCCAGTCGGCTTTGGGATTTATAAGTTTAAAAGCTTTATTGGTTTCTACAGCCAGAACTTCTCCTCCTTTTCTTAAAGTATTGTCCCATACAGAACGATGAATCTTTATTTTATCGCTCTTTATAGATTGAATAAGTTGTAAAGTGTCATCTTCACTATCTCCAGCCAATACTATCATTTCATCTACAATTGGTAAGATAGAATTGATGGCTTCCACTATTGGGTAGTCATTGATAATTGCATTCTTAATAATAGTAAAACCAGCTATAAACATGTAGTAAAAAAAATAATATAGAGGACAAATATAAATGCAAATGCTATATCCTTATTTTCGGGCAATATTTGCAGCATGTGGAATAATATACTCACCCATATTACGGAAGGAAACAGACGGTTGCTGGCTAGATGTATTTCGTTGGTCGAAAACGAATATGAAGGATACCAGGAATTGCTGCAATCTATACATCCTCGCCATACAAAAGTTATTGGTATTACAGGCCCTCCAGGTGCAGGAAAAAGTACACTTACCGATGCCTTGATAGAACAGATTGTCAGTCAGGATAAAAAAGTAGGTGTTTTGTGTGTAGACCCTTCTTCTCCATTCAACCTAGGGGCTTTACTGGGCGATCGTATTCGGATGAGCCGCTGGTACAATCACCCCGATGTTTTTATTCGATCACTTGCTTCTCGTGGTAGTCTTGGTGGACTACACCCAAAAATATTGGAAATTACTCATGTAATGCAGTGTGCTGATTTCGATTATATAATAGTAGAAACAGTAGGAGTAGGGCAAAGTGAAGTGGAAATTGCAGGATTGGCCGACATAACTATCGTAGTATTAGTACCGGAAGCAGGCGATGAAATTCAAACTATGAAAGCAGGATTGATGGAAGTGGCTGATATTTTTGTAGTGAATAAAGCAGATCGTCCAGATGCGGATTTGTTTGTTAAAAATTTACGTCTAATGGTAGGGGATAGTCATGAAACTTATTCCATTCCGGTAGTAAAAACAGTAGCCAGCAAACAAGAGGGTCTGGATATATTGTATAAACATATTGAAGAAAAATGTACTCTAGTAGAAAACAATGAACGAAAATACTTGTTGATGGCTGAGAAAGCTTTTCAACTGATTCAGCAACATCGAATGAAAGATATAGACAAGCTCTCGTTAATGAAACGGTTAATGGAGAAGGATATAAAAAATGTATACCAATTTATACAATATTATTTTTAAGTAATAATTTAAAACAAAAATTAGAATGAGTTTACCTAAAGTATTTAAAGCTTCACCAACAGCAGTTACGGTAGAAAAAGGAAAAACATATGCATGGTGTACCTGTGGACTAAGTGAAAAGAATCCACTTTGTGATGGTGCCCATAAGGCAATAAACGAAATGCCTTTTAAGAGTCTGAAATTTACAGCCGAAGAAGATGGAGAATTATGGTTGTGCAATTGCAAACAATCTAAGAATCCTCCTTTTTGCGATGGTAGCCACCGCAGTATTTAATAATAATTGTGATAATGTGTTGATTTAATTATTTGAGTAGAATACTCACTATAATCTAAATTCCAGTGAGTTTGTATTTATCGTCAAATTTTAAAACCATCATATTATCACAATGGTTTTAAATTCATTTATAGGTTTATAAAAGTCTCTACGGCTTCTATGGCCTTGTTTAGCCTTTGCGCTTCTATTCCAGATATTTCTACAAATGGAACTTCCTGGTTCAACAGCAAATCTTTATAGAGTTGGTATAGTTCTCTTCTTGGCTTTTCATCGGGATACTCTCTTAAATCATCTTTTGTCCACGGCAAATCAATATTGCATAAAAGGTATAAATCGTAAGAGCGTTCTGCAATTTGATTGATGATAAAATCGTGGCACTTTTCAAACACATATTCGCACCACACTTTCATTACATACATATCCGTATCAATAAATAGTAAAGTCGCTTTATTGGAAGGTTCAGTGGATAATGACAAGGTACATTTATCTTCCAATGCTATCTGACCCTTTGCAATAGTCAGCAGATCGTTGTAAATATAGTCTTTACCATTTTTTTCAAGATATTCTCTGGCATATTCCGGGCACCATAAAGTATGAAAATGCGCAGCAAGCTCTTTACTTAATGTGCTTTTGCCAGTACTTTCGGGCCCTATTATTACAATCTTTTTAACCATGAATACGGTGTTTGAATTTTTTATGCCAGCTTATCCATCCCATTACTGCAAGAATAGTAAAAACCAGGTATTGAAAAGAGGCAAACATAAGACCTTTATAAGCATTTAAAGGGATAGAGGCAACATCTGTGACAATCCACCACCACCAGTTTTCTACTTTTTTCTTATTCATCAGATACATACCGGTAAAAGCTGCTGCCGATGTAAAAGAATCAGCAATAGGAACGGTGCTTGGTGTATATATATGAAGTATGTAATAGAGGAAACCCCAGCAAATTATAAAGAACAGAATAGAAATTATTTGTTCTTTTTTATTGTTGTAACTAATATGCAGAAGAGTTTCACCTTCCTTCTTCTTAGCCCACATTATCCATCCCAAAATACTCATAATGCTGTAATAGATATTCACCGAAGCATCGGCATATAAACCACATTGGGCATATAAGTATATAAAAATCAAGGTACTGATTAGCCCTGTAGGATACACCAGTATATTTTCTTTACGTGAGTACAATACGCTGGCAATGCCTGTAATAACCCCTGTAAACTCTAGTTTGCCGGTATTTTGAATATCTTGCCATATCTTATAGTAGAATACTGTGTCTATTGTCATATTAAATTCAAAGATAATAGGGCAATAATATATTGAATGATAAACTAACCTTTATTTGCAGTATTATTTTACTTTAAATTGATTTAATATGATAAGAAATGCAACAGCCGTATGGAACGGTTCTGGTAAAGAAGGAAAAGGTCATCTGACCACTCAGAGTACTGTTTTAGATAAAACACAATACTCTTTTGTATCTCGTTTCGAGAATGGTACAGGTACCAATCCCGAAGAATTAGTAGCGGCTGCTCATGCAGGTTGTTTTACTATGAAATTAAGTTTTGTATTGGGAGCTGCAGGCTTCACTCCAGAATCAATCAATACTAAATGTGATATCACTTTGGATAATGGTAGTATTACCAATTCTCATCTTACCCTTGAAGCAAAAGTTCCGGGAATAAGTGCAGAACAATTTGCTGATTGTGTTAAAGATGCAGAAACTAATTGCCCTATTTCTAAATTATACAATACTACTATTTCTACCGAAGCTACTTTGTTGGCATAGTATATTATATTTTAAGCATTGAAATGTTTTTAAGGAAGCTGTAGATTTATCTGCAGCTTCTTTTCTTTTAACACTACTACCTATCTTTAAAATCGTACTACTTCATTATTAGTTTCCTTTCATTCTACAAATAATGCTGCATCGAAAGCTTTGTTAAAAATTGTATTACTTCTTCTGTAAAATATAGCCCAGGATACTGCTTATCCTTATAAACGCTATCGCTTTCGCAAAAAACTAACAATAGTTAGCAAATACTGACATTGGTCATTTATTAGGAAATTAATACGATTTAGTTTCGCACTGTCGTTACAAACGATATTACGAATTGCCTAGACAATGAAACGAGTAAATATAAAATCGGTAGAGTTCAGTCTCCTTTCAGAAAATGGTTCACATTCTCCAGAATCACTCCTCAAAAATTACAATCACAAAAAATTGATGTATATGAAAAATGTATTACCGGTAAGCTTATGCCATAAAGCTATATTAGTATTTATTGTAATCTTAAGTAGTTTGTTATTCTGTAGCAATGGTAATGCACAGTGCAACAAACAAATCTTATTGCCTAGTGTATCTAATGTAGGTAGCGAAAACTTTATATCTGCTTATCTATATAAGAACCTAAATGGCGTTAGTACCCGTTTAGATGGAACTGTTGCTGTATTCGATAGCAGTTTTTCTAAAGAATTTGGTCCTCAAGATGCTAGAAAAATGATGAATGGTTCAGAAAACATTTCTATTTCCTTATTAAGCATCGATTTAAGCATCATAGGATTGCCTTTGCCTGTAGCAAATGATATGATTAATTTTAAATTGAACAACTTGGTTACTGATTCTCTTTATGAAATAAAATTTGATATAAGTATGTTAACTGCTCCAGGATTAACTCCTTTTGTAATAGACCATTACCTAAATACAGAAGTGCCAGCTATGAACAACGTAAGTTTTACGCCTACAAATGATGTATTAACTTACGAAAACCGTTTTAGTCTGGTATTCAGACCAACAAGTGCGCTGCCAATGAAATTCACTTCAGTTTTGTTACATAAAGAAGGTAATTATCTTGCAGTAATATGGAAAACTGCAATGGAATCTAATATGAGTACTTACGAAGTAGAAAAATCTAATAATGGGGTTGTTTTTGACAAAGTAGCCGAATTCCCTGCTCAGAATACAGATGTAGCAGGTTACAACTTTATTGATCCTCAAACAGTCAATGGTAATAATTACTTTAGAATTAAAGCAATTCAAAACGATGGTAAATTCTATTATAGCAATGTAGTTGTAAACTATTTTGCAAAGAGCAATACTCCATTAATAGTATTCCCAAATCCTGCTAAATCTACTATTACTTTATCATACAATATTTTAAATAGTGCTGCTACAGTATCTATTTATACTATGTCTGGTGAAAAACTAACTACTTACAATGTATCTGTTGGATCTTATATCACTAATTTGAATGTAAGTAATTTAACCATTGGAAGCTATATAGTTGAATTAAGCACTCCTACTGAAAAAAATACGTCTATCTTATTAAAACTATAGATTTCAAAGATCTTAATATTAAACTATAAAGGCTGCCCATTGGGGCAGCCTTTATAGTTTAATGGTTACTATTTTCTTTAGATTTTTTCTGCAATAGGAAAATCTATTTCAAACTCTGTAAGATTGTGTAAATAGTTACTGATAATTTTATCACCTACTACTATTACTACATCTATCATGTTAGCTTCATTGTAACCCGCATCAAAAAATGCAGCTTTACTTTCAGCAGTTGCTCTACCTCTATGTTCTACTACCGATGCAGTAAATTTAGCCAAAGCATCCAGCTTAGCATCAAAGCTTGCAGTGCCTTTACGGATTTCTAAAACCTGCTCATCTGTAAATCCATTCATTTTACCCAATACCGTATGTGCAGACTGGCAATAACGGCAACCATTTATCTGGCTGGTTACCAGGTTTACTACTTCTCTTTCTTTACCTTTCAAAGTGCTTTTACGATTTTGTAAAGTAAGGTAATCGCCTAATGCCGTGTCGTTCTTTGCAAAATAGGCATACAAATTGGGTACAAATCCTAACCCTTTCTGAAGGGTATCGAAAATACCTTGATTGTTTTCGGAAACTTCTGCTCTTGTTGGAACGCTAAATGTTCCTGCTGTTGTTGTTGACATGTGTTTTAAATTTATTTTTTGTTGTCATTATTGACGATGCAAAAGTGCAACCAACTATTACCTTGGAAAATGAACTGGTTTAGGAAATAAGGTTAATCTAGTTCAACTAAATAAATGCTTTACGCCAACAACTATATATTTGTAATTGATTATATATAAATAATGGACACGCACTTAAGATTAAAGGAATACATTAATAAATTTGTAACGCTGACAGAAGAAGAAAGCGAATTTTTTACCAGTAAGTTCGAGGTAAAAAAAATAAAGAAAAGACAAATTATTGTTCAGCCCGACTTTGTTGCCAAACATCGCAATTTTGTATTGCAGGGAACTTTCCGTTCTTATGTAGTAGGTGATGAAGGTGAAGATTATACCATAACACTTGCTATAGAAGACTGGTGGATTACTGATTATAACAGTTATATATTTCAGCAACCTGCTACCATGTTTGTAATAGCACTGGAAGACTCAACAGTTTTGCAGATTACTTATGACAATGAAAAACTACTGAAGGCTTCCAACTATAAATACGAAACATTCTTTAGGATGATTGCCGAGCGATCTACTGCTTTTATGCAACGTAGAATAATTACTAATCTTACCCATTCTGCCGAAGAACGATATGAACAATTCATGGATAAATATCCTCAGATAGCCCAGCGTGTTCCTCAATATGCACTCGCCTCTTTTCTGGGTATGACTACCGAATTCTTATCTAAAATAAGAAATAAAAAAGCGGGTAAAAAAAGTTAATCTACTTCAATAGTATTTATTAACCTACTTCATTTTCCAGGGTAACCAATTCTGTCACTTTTGCATTGTCAATAAAGACATAATAATTAAAACAATAAAAAATGAACAGATTATCAGGAAAAGTCGCTGTAATTACCGGTGGTAACAGCGGAATGGGTTTAGCTACTGCTAAATTATTTGCAACAGAAGGTGCTAAAGTAGCTGTAACGGGCCGCAACGAAGCTACCTTAGCTACAGCAGCTACTGCAATAGGGCATGATGCCATTGCAATTAAAGCAGATGTATTGGATCTTAAAAGTATTGATGCCGCGTATCAGCAGGCTTTCGACAAGTTTGGTAAGTTTGATGTACTGGTAGTAAATGCAGGGGTGTTTAAAGGAGTGCCTTTAGCAGATTTTACCGAAGAATTGTTTGATGAAATAGTGGATATCAATTATAAGGGTGCATTTTTCTCGGTACAAAAGGCTTTACCTTTTTTGAATGATGGCGCATCGGTAGTCATTACTTCATCAGTAGTAAATGTAACAGGTATGGCAACAGCTTCGGCTTATGCTTCTACCAAGGCTGCAGTACGTTCTTTGGCAAGAGGTTTTTCTGCTGATTTATTAGACAGAAAAATCAGGGTAAACATTCTATCTCCGGGGCCTATCGAAACACCTATTTTTGATAGGCTGGGTATGCCACAGGAAAGTGTAGATGGTATTAAAGAATATATGGCAAGTGGGGTTCCATTAAAGCGTTTAGGTACGGTTGATGAAATGGCCAATGGTTTCTTATTCTTAGCCAGCGATGAATCTTCGTATATGGTAGGTGGTGAGATTGTATTAGATGGTGGTATGGGTCAGTTATAAGATGCTTTCATTTTATAATAATAAAAGGGTGCAAGTAATTGCGCCCTTTTTTAATAAGCATTATCAACCCATGATAGGTCATTACAATACCCATGTTACCTGCGTTGTTATATAGCTTTCATCTTATTTCCTTTTGGATCGTGTGTAACTTCTGCCAGTCCAAGTGCTTCCATCAATGGCGGAATATACATACCAAATCGACCCCTTAAACCTTTTTTTAGTCCATACCAACCCCCAACCGGATTGTTTTCCGAACGACCCCAGGCTTCTACAGTTCCTTCTTTTGCAGGCTTTTGTTCATCTGCGCTTCCCAGTTCCATCCAGTCTCCGTGTTCTTTAAGCATCTTATGCAGGTCTTTCAGGCAATCAATATTGTAATGCAATACGGTTTTACCAACCGTGCAGACCAATATCTCTTTACCATCTTTCTCCTCTAAGTGCATGGTATATTCACCAGATAATGGTGGTGTTTTTAAAGCCATTGGATTTGCCTTTGTCCCAATTTTACTTTTCATAAAATCAATTTAATATTTAAAACGTCATTAGATTTCACTGCCAATGTCAATAATTCATTTTCTCTAATAGTTGGTGCCTCAGCAAACAAACCTTTAAAGTACCTCTAAGCAACAATTTATTTTCTTGCAGTATTGAGAGATACAGTAAGTTTTAACAAAGCTAAATTTTTATTTCTGATTTATAACTGTTTCAACGATTATATATTCCGCTTCCGTTTTTGAGTGAATATCGAATTCATTAAGCTCCCAGATACCAATCCCGTCCCCTTTAATTAAAGAATGATTGTCGATAGCAATGTTGCCTTCTATACAAAAGATGAAAATACATTTGTTTACAGGATTAAAACTATAGTGAGTTATTGATCCTGCATCAAAATATCCTACAGAAAGCTTAGTATTCTGATTAATCCAGCAATGATCCATTCCTTCTTCATTACTGACAATTATCTGTAACTTATTTTTCCTTTTTTCTTTTGGAAAACTGCGGGACTGATACCTTGGTTTAATGTCCTGTAGTTTAGGTTGTATCCATATTTGTAAAAACTTTACTTCCTCTTCTCCTACATTATATTCTTCATGAAAAAGTCCGCTACCTGCACTCATTATCTGTACTCCACCAGCATCCATAATACGGGTATGACCCATACTATCTTTATGATTCATCTTCCCTTGCAGTAATACAGAAATGATTTCCATATTTACATGAGGATGCATTCCAAAACCATTGCCAGGTTGTACAGTGTCATCATTAAAAGCAACCAAAGTACCAAATGCACTTTTGTCAGGATTGTAATAATCGCTAAAACTAAAGCTGAATTTACTGTTTAGCCAACCTATATCTTTAACTCCTCTTTCTTTGGCAGGGAATAATTTTATTTTCATGATTGTATATTTTATTTAAAGCAAAACATCCTGATAGCTGGCCGTAAGGTCTATTATCTTTTTAGTAAATGGACAAAGCGGCATAATTTTTATACCGTTTTTTTTGGCATATTCAACAGCATAATGCACCAATTGTTTACCAATACCTTTTCCTTCAAATCTTTCTGCTACTTCTGTATGATCTATTATAATGTTTTTACCTGTCCATACATAGCTCATTTCTGCAACTATTTCACCAGATTCCTCTATAAAAAAAGAACCCTTTTTTGTACCATCTTTTTGCTGAATTTCCATAGTAAATTTATTGTTATAATGTAAGTTAATTTTACTTATTTAATCTTCAAAACAAACTTACCTAATATAAATTCATCATAAAAATTACCTACTTAGCAACCAATTCTTAGTGTATTTATATCCTCTGATAATGTTTAAGATTATTTCATAAAATTTTATAATTACTCATTTTTAAAATAACTTAAAGCACCGGTAGGACATTTATTTACCTGTTCTATTATTTCTTCAGAACTAGCTCCTTCCATATTTATCCACGGATGTCCTTGTAAGTTAAAAACACCCGGTAGCCCAAACACACATCTACCAGCATGTTTACAAACTTCAGGTTTCCATAACACAGTTACTTCTCCATTTGTATATTTTATTTGTTTTTCTACTTCGTCCTCGTTGTAAACATAAGACCTGATGGCTATTTCTCCTTTTAATAGTTTAGAAATAGGGCAATTACCAGCAATTTCTAAAAGCTTATTTCTTTGTTCTTCAGATACTAAAGTTTTGAAACGAATATCTCTATCAATTGTAGTTGTAATTATATCATCTTTTATTTGTTGAAATAGATTTACGTTCACTGTAATTTCTGGTATTTCCCATTCTTTTCTATCGATATACATTCTTAAAGTAGCCAAAGTGCAAGATGCTAGAGATGATAACAATAAGGTAAAAGGGTCGGGTCCCAAATCTTTACCACCAGTTACTACAGGTTCATCTGCTATTAATACACCATTACGCCATTCGAGGGTTACTTTATACTTATCTATTCCTATATGGCCATGTATTGGCTTTTCAAATTTATATTTCATAATGATTATATATTACTTTATTTATAAACTATACCATAGGTACGTCAATTATTAAAATATCAGTATCTTCTTTTATGAAAATGTCAGTAGATTCTTTATTGATTATCCCAAGACCATCTCTGTATGATAATTCCTGATTTTCTGCAATTGCCTTTCCATTTATGATATATAAATAGATGCCATTTCCATTCAGTCTTTTATGATACGATATACTTTCCCCAGCTTTAAAACTTCCTCTCCACATCCATACATCCTGGTTAATTTCCAGACTATTATTTTCAGCAGTAGGGGATAGTAGTATTTGCAATTTACCATCCCGGTCAGCAGGTTCGCTTACCATGGTTTGGTATCTTGGTTGCAGGTTCTTTATTTTAGGCAAAAACCAAATCTGTAGATTGTCTATTTCCTCCGTTTCAGAATAATTATACTCGCTATGTTGTACACCTGTTCCTGCACTGATAAGTTGTATGGCATTCTCTACATTTATACCATTATGTCCTGCAGTATCGCTGTGTACCATTGCACCATGTATCAATACGCTTACTATCTCCATATTATCATGCGGGTGCATGCCAAAGCCTTTACCACCAGGCATTATAAAACCATTATCAAAAACGACTAATACCCCAAAATTTCTTCTGTTAGGTGCAGGTGGAAAATTAGGATGAAAACTTTGATAGAGTTTTATCCAACCCATATCCCTGAAACTTCTGGTATTCTCTGGATGGTATATTAATTCCATAATTATATTTTGGTGGTGAATTTATACAATTTGATTTATTACAAAAACTTAGCTATAGTTTGATGAACAATAGTAGATTGAAGTGTTTCATAAAATAAACAAAAAGGATGCGGTTCTTCACAAAAGTATTTGTGTTCACATATTATTACTGTCTGAAATGGTTTGCTTTAATATTCTTTTCAGCAAGTGCTACTGTTTCAACTATTCGCTTTTGTCGGGTCTCCGTTTTCTTTGCGTTCAATATCCATTCCAATATATTTCTTTTAGAGGAACGGGGAAATTGATCGAAGTATTCAAATGCTTTTTTATTGTTATTAAATGCTTTTTGTAAATCTTCTGGAACCTCCAATTCTTCAACTGTATCTAATGCTGTCCAGGTTCCATTTTCTTTAGCTATTTCTATTGCTTCCAACCCCCATTGAGTCATCTTTCCATTTTCAATAAGTCTTGCAACCTTGGCTTTGTTTACTTTACTCCAATTGCTTTTTGGATTTCTTTTTGCAAAAAACTGGTAATAGCTTTCGTCGTCTCTTTTATTGGGCTTGCTATCTATCCATCCAAAACAAAGCGCTTCATCTACTGCTTCAGAGTAATAAACACTAGGAACACCAGATTCTTTTTTATAAATGATTAACCAGATAGATTTTTCAGTCTGACTGTTTTTCTCCAGCCATTTGCGCCATTCTTTTGTAGATTTTGCGTAGAATGATTTTATCCCATCCTTAATCTCCATCTATATTACTTTTTAGGTTTGCTTTTTTTAGTCTTTAGTTCTTAATTTCCTCAATGATATGTTGGTGATATTTTTCTAAAATACTATTTTTCTCTTCATGTGTATGTCTCTTAGCTCCATAAACAATAAAAGGCTCTACAGGTTGTAATCCGCACAACCCAAAAGTACCTACAAACAAATGTTTGAAGATATCTTTAATAGTACCCCTCTTTTCTTCTGTCCATGCAAACTCAGGAGCTCCGGTAGTCATACATACTAATACTTTTTTACCAGCTAGAGCTTGCGCTGCTCCATATACCCAGCCCATACTAAAAACCCTGTCTATATAACCCTTCAGCAAAGCAGGCATACTATACCACCAGAGTGGAAACTGAAATACTATTAAATCTGCATCATTTAAGTATTGTTGTTCTCTAATTATATCTTCCGAAAAAGTTCCTTTTTTTATTGCAGCTTGTTGTTCCAGTTGAAGGTCAAAGAAATCTTCTTGATATAGTGATGTAAAATCATCTTCATCAGCAGCTGCTTTAAATTTCATCTGGTATAAATCACTGGTAGATACAGTCCACCTATTTTCTTCCAGCGTTTTAATAGCAGTATTTCTCAACTGCCCATTATATGATTGTAGGTTAGGATGTGCGAAAATAATATGTGCCTTCATTGATTAAGCTGCTTTTATATTTTTACTATCAGATTTATAACTAAGTAAATTCTTCAATAATATTTTTAAGATCAGGATGTTCTGCAATAAGTTCGTGTCTGTTTGCCAGCTCAAAGTCATTAAATTCAAATCCTGGTGCTACAGTACAACTAACGAGTGAATACCCTTTTTTGTTCTTTATGCTGGAAGCAAACCAGGTATTAGCAGGAATTATGGCCTGAGGTAAGATTCCATTTTCAATATCATTACCCAATAAAACAGAATGTAGTTTTCCTTCTTTAATATATATAATTTCCAATATCTCTCCCTGATGAAAGAACCATAATTCATCGGATTGTATTCTATGAAAATGAGATATGTCTGTATCCTCCAACATAAAATAAATAGCTGTACTGATATTTCTTTTATGTCCATTTTCAGTTACTATTGTTTCTGACGCTCTATACGTTTCCTTATAATATCCACCTTCAGGGTGTGGCAAAAGTTGAAGTATATCGATTAACGTTTTTGTATTCATAATTCATTTTTCTCAGTTAATCAGCATCAAAATTCACAGTCCATTCAATACCAAACTGATCCCGGAACATCCCATAATACGAACCCCATGGGCTATCACTAATGGGCATTTCAATCTCCCCTCCTGCTGAAAGTCCATTAAACAGTTTGTCTGCTTCTTCTTTCGTTTCAGCATTGATCGAAATTTTACTTCTGTTTTCCTTTTCATTTACCTTTCCCAATATTTCCGGAACATCATTTCCAATTAAAACATTTTTCCCAATTGGCAAAGCAATATGCATTATCTTATTTGCTTCATTTTCTGCTACTGTAAATCCGGGGATTGACAGGTCTTTGAAACGCATCATCTTTGCAAATTCACCACCAAATACTGATTGGTAAAACAGGAATGCTTCTTCAGCATTGCCATTAAAATTGATGTGAGGATTAATTTGTGCCATAGTTTTTGTTTTTTGATGATTAAATTATTTTTGTAAATATCCAATTCTTGTATTGCATTATCAAATTGTTTAATGGTCACGCTATTTTTTCTGCTTATTCCTCAGGTATTCTTCTCTTAAAGAACGAAGATCAATTTTAGAACATTCAGTTATCAGCTCCTTTACTATTTTCAGGGGCATCTCTTCTTTACTTTTAAAATTGATACAGCCTTTTTGAAAACTGGCATTGCTTAGCAGGGCTTTATATTTATCATAAATGGCAGCTGAACCATACATGGGTAATACGTGCAACGACATATAATTTTTCACACTCGAAAGTCCATATTTAAAACTACCAGGAGCATTATAAATAATCATGTCTTTGCCCATCATTGGGGCTATTTCAGCAATAACTGTTTGGTCTTTTTGCAGTATAATTTCATGAAGTTCGTTAAGCAATTGTTGTCGCTCTGCTGGCTGTGATGCTATAAACGCTGAGATGGTCATAATACAATATTTAAATTAATTATTTCTTTATCCATTACAGAAAGTTTATAATCTGACACTATCAAGTTTAAGCAAAACTTTCTTTATTTCATCATAATGTTTCCAGGGTATAAAGTGATTAGCACCTACGATAGTTATTGTATCTACTTTAGCTGCGTTGTTAAAAGCTTTTACCCCAAATGCTAGGTTACCATAATCTACCAACGGGTCTTTATCTCCATGCAGAATATATACCGGACATTTTATATTGGAAAATGCTGACTTAAGTTTAATCAAATCATTTTTCAAATACCAAAGCTCATCATTACTTGGTCTTAATGCCCCAGGAATAATATACCTAAGCGGGATAGTTTTTAGTACTTTTCTCCAGTGTTCTGGTTTCTCAAGCGATACATCAATAGCGCCCGATAATATAACCAAGGCAATTATCCTAGAAGGGTTATCGGCTGCTAATTGTACAATCATTGGCCCACCTAGTGAATGGCCCACCAGATATATTGGTTTCCTATTGTTTAAAAAAGGAAAAATGGCAGAAATAACTTTAGATTCATCCTCCAGATTTAGCGCATTTCCAAAATTGCTATAACCAAAACCAGGCCGATCGATAGATACCATTCTATATTGTTTCAATAGTTCTTTATCTTTCAGATAATCTTCAAATGCATCCCAACTTCCTGGACTACCATGAACAAAAATAATGGTTGGTAAACTATCATTACCCGTCATTACAAAATGTAAATTCCGTTGATTTACTTTAATGTTTTTAATAGTTAATGGTACGCCCGCTTTATGAAATAAATCTAAAGCCTTGGCATCAGATGTTCTAAATCTCATACAGCTTTGGCCTATAATTAACCAAAGTAATGTGAAGGATAAAAAGTACTTTATAGACTTCATATAATTGTATCAATTTTGATTGCGTACATATAAAAAAATTTAAATAGGAATCGTTATTTTAATTATTGAATAAAGCGCAATGCCTATATAGACCATACCAATTAATAAATTGATTCTTCTTAAATTCAATTTAAAATAAGCAATCAGCAACTTACCCAGTAGCATATAGGTTAGCATGATTAGTAAAACGCCTAATGCATTATATAATATAAACCAATAAATATTGTTATAAATAACATTACCAAACAAAGTAGCAACCGCCATCCAGAAAGGTATTTGCTGAGGATGAATAAAGATGGCTAGTAAACCTCGTTTATTAGTATTTGTTTCTGCTGTTTTATTGTCTTTCTTTCTATCGGCTATCATCCATATGCCAAGTGCTGCTAACAGCAATAAAGAGAATATCTCTACCCCCTTATAGAAAATAGATTGATGAATAATTGTCTTTAAAAACAATAAGGTAACTATACTATATAACGACTCCGATATAAGAATTAATAAAAGGACAAAGGATAAATATTTATACTGTTTTAGTTGGAACAAATTAACGACCATCAGGTTGATATTTCCTGGAAACAAATAACCATAAAAGCCAATTAATATTCCAATATAGCTCATGGTTTAATTGCTTTTAGTTTATATTCTTTTTCCTTTTTTCTCCATTCCTTAAATTCAGCATGCGTCATATAATTCAATCCTTTCTCTTTAAGATAAATTGCTGCTTCATACATCATTTTATAATGTTGAGCAATTACCTTCTCTGCTTTAAAGAAGGAGAATCCCGGTTGATAGATATGAGCAGGTTCCGCCCCCACACCATTCAATTCTAAGATGGCTATATTTTTACCTTGTTTTAAATCTTCTATACTGGTACAACGCAAATCGAACCTACCAAAATAAAATCCTTCTATTTGGTTACTGATTGTATCAAAAGTATTATTGAGCTGTTCATCAATAATATGGTTGTAGTCCAGAAACATTGCCCCCAGAACATGGTTGCCATAAGGAACAATTACTTGCTCTTCTCCTTTTTGCAATACGCTGGAAAAATCAATTGTGTTAAGTTTCTTTAATCGTTGATATTGTAAAAATGAACGATCGTTTTGTAAAATCAATTCTTCAATAGTGCTATGTCCATCTCCTGTAAGGGTTAATAATTTCTTGAAAGTTACAGAAGTTAAATTGCCTTTATTGCTGGAGGGATGCCGGTAATAAAATATACTAAATTCCAAAGGATAATCTACATAATCCTGTATCAGGAAAGGAATGTTTACACTATTTATGTATCCTGTCAGTTCGCCTATATTATTTATTTTCTGAACCAGCCACCCACGTTCACCTCTATCGGGCTTGGCTATAACCGGAAAATTTATTAATGCAGTATCTAAAGCATGTTGAACTGTATCTATAGTTGGATTTTCTTTTACATAAATAGTTTTAGGATAATAGGATGTTGGAATCAGTTGAAAAATCTTCCACTTACTTTCAAAGAAAGCACCTCCTGTTTCAATACCTGGATTAGCTGCAGAAAAGAAGAATGAAGATCTTGCATTTATGGCCAGATAAATGTAATAAAAACTTACTGGAAAATACACTATCCACATAGGCCAGTACTCCCATTGGAAAGTTTTAATGTACCACCGTCTTAAAGCATAATGAAAAGGAGAAATGATCATGGATTGTCAATATTAGTCGGAACTTTTAATGCTATTAGTCAAAAGTGTAAAAGCGTTATGAACATTAAAAACCGTATTGGTATTTTGATTGCTTTGAAAGTCAAGATAATTAAAGATTACCTTTTCGCTATTTTGAATTTCTATAAAGGAATAGCTTAATGTGCTTAAGGTTTCACTTCTATTCATAATAAAACCATTTTCCTTATCAGCAAAGGATTTAAAAAAGTTGAGAATATTTAGCAATGAAAAAGTCGGATTAGTTTCAATCCAGTTATCGAATAATTGTTTTCTATGTGTTTTTATAGAAGGATTATACAAAGTAGAAGAAGACCAGATATGCGGTATGGTAGCATCCATTAAAGTCTTGTGTTTTTCCTGCCCATCCCATACTAACTGAAACAAATTGTTATCACTCCAGACTACTAAAGTAAATGGTTCTATATTGGTCATGTCCATTAAGTTCCATTCTATAACAGGTAATTCGCTTTGTAATAATTCCGTAACAATCAGTCCCCTGCTTTTTCTATAACTGCTTTGCTTTATATGGTTTTCGAAACCTCCATTTAAAAGTATAATTACATTATTAAATTCATTTACGCCCACCCATGTTCCTCCGGCTAATGCATCTTTGGGTGCCAGGTATTCTACATCATTATCATTATAAATCCGGGGTTCAATAGCGTTATCTCTTAATGGACTTTCATCTCTTAAAGAGGCAAAGAAAACACTATTGTCTTTGGGTATATACACTACTGTACACATAATAGAATTGTTGTTTTAAGATGCTTGCTCAGCTTTGTACTTAATAGTTGAATAGGCCATCCCGAATTCCGGATTAACGATATTCATATTCAACTCTATTAAACCTACTTTTATTAATGCCAAATGGTGTATAGTATGCTCTGTATTATAAATAATCTCTCTGAAATAAGTAGTTGTTACAATAGATTCAAATACATTGTCCGATTTTTCTGTAACCATCAATAATGGTTTATCAGCTTTAGTTATTTCATCTTCCAGCGAAATAATAGTATTGATGGCAAGCGTTCTTTCCGTCTCCAGCGATAGGTTTCTTTTTCTATTGATATAGTCCACTTCACCAGTTTCATAGCCATCAGTTGCACATTTCAACAGTTCAATGATATGCCTGGTGTGTGCTCCTATACTGGTATTGGTTAAATGCGAGATATACGTTGTATACTGTTCATCAGTGAGATTGGATATTAGATTTCTCAGAGATTGTAATTGTTCTGCAAGTTGTTTAAAAATCATGGTATTTACTTATTGTGGTTGGTTACTTTTTAGCAATATATTTAGCGTACAAATCAGTTGCTTGTTTCTTATAGATTACCATAAGAATCAAACTTAAAACCAATACTATTATTGCCAGCATAAACAGCTGTCCGCCATCTCCTTGTGAAACTATTCCTATGACTAATAAATGGGATAAAATTGCCCCCGACATTAAACCTACTCCAAAGAAAGCACCTAAAAATACCGTAGAAGGTACTAGCAGTAAAATGCCTGTTATTAATTCTATTACCCCTGTACCTATTCTCCCCCAGGGTTCTACTCCTAGCTTGCTGAATAACTCAACAGATTCTGGTTGTGCAGTAAATTTAAAATACAATGTTTGCAATAATATTACTGCTGCTACAATTCTTATTACTAGTATAATGATTTGCTTGATATTCATGTTGTTTAATTTTTATTATTAATGATATATAGCTGTCCAGTTTTTATCAGCCTTAGTTTTAAGATTTGCTTCGTCCTTATTCCACTTGTTCAAGGTATTATTTGCCCAGGTATGGTAAAATAAATAGAGCTTACCATTCACAACTTTAAATGTTTCAGGATCTACCTCTACCTTTTCTCCATTGGCACCCATTGCATAGGCACACCAGCCTCCATACTGTGGTTCATACTTTTTAGAATCTTTTAAAAAGATGTCTTTATTAGCAGCATTTATAAAGTAGTAAGTAACTCCTTCTACAGTAGCTGCAAATTGTTTATTTCCCTTCAATGCTTTACTTTGATTAAAGTATGCAACCGGATCGTACCCTTGAATTGCAATTCCTTTCTCCAGATTATAATGTTTTACTCTTAATACTAATTGTGCATTTCCAATAGTCAGTGAAAACAACACTGCTATACCTGCTAAAAACAATTTATTCATATTGATTAATTTTGATAATGCAAAAATGCCTCCATAACCGGAGGCATTCAATAGCTAAAGTTCCCGAACATTTGTATATTATTCCCTAAGCCAGTATTAAAATTGACTTTTTAATATCGGAAGGCGATTGATTGGTATAGTTTTTAAAGAACTTACTAAAGTGTGCAACATCTTCAAACCCAAGTTCATTGGCTATTTCTTTCACTGATTTATCGGTATAATAGAATAACCTTTTAGCTTCTGTTATTATTCTTTCCTGTATAATCTGTAGGGGTGTTTTCTTGCTATATAATGAAAATATATTAGCAACCGTTTTGGGCGACTTATTTAACTGACCTGCATAAAACTGTACCTGTCTTTCTTTTTTATAGTGGAGTTCCACCAACAGATTAAATTGCCTTATTAACTGGAACTTATTATCCGAAATATCTTTCTCTTTAAAGTATTGTTTTTTAGCTAGACGGGTAGTTTGAATAATTAACCTTACCAGCAACATTCTAAGCATTTCTCCTTTAATATCTTCTTCGGAATCATATTCTTCTACAAACAATGCGAAGAGTTTTTTCATCTTATCCAGATGTTCCTCATCCAGCGATACAAACATAGTGGGAGAGGGACCAAAGAAGATGAAGCCAATACAACCTACTTCAGCATCATGATTCAGAATACAATAAAACTCACGGTTAAATTGCCATGCAATTATATCCTCTGGTTTCTCGAAACGAAAGGATTGATTCAACATAATTGGCAAAACAGTATTTTCCTTAAATTCAAATTCTACTTCGTCTATATAAACCTTTTGTTTATTGCCAGTATTCCATGCAATGGTATGAAAA